>JAESGO010000031.1_pt1 | contig 172569 bp, 161 predicted proteins | sample 9269701 | NCBI WGS metagenome assembly JAESGO01 (sample SAMN15720690, study PRJNA650881) | algae metagenome | isolation source: Hormoscilla sp. CMT-3BRIN-NPC48 and co-occurring heterotrophs from... | place: USA: Clark Mountains Wilderness, California | collected 2010-04-18 | reverse complement strand
CACCCGGCGCCTCGGCGTCCCGCTCCCTCTCACATGAGAGGGACCTAAGACGATCTCAGCCCCTGCCGTGGGGACGACCACGGGAAAGGGGCCGCTCCCATCAAGAGCGCAAACGATCCCGCGCATCTAATCCTTGGCGCTGTCGACCCCGCCCACGACGAGCGCGCAGGGACAAACCCGCCGCTCCCGCACAGAATCGTGCGAGCGGTTCGTCCATATCGGGATCGAGGCCCCTCCCGGCGCCGGTATCGAGCGCGTTAGGGCAGTTGCACCACGAGGCCATCCCGGATGGTCACGCGCCGGTCCATCTTGGCGGCGAGCTCCATGTTGTGGGTGGCGATCAGCGCCGCGAGTCGCGAGGCGCGGACGATGGCGACGAGGGTCTGGAAGACGTGGCCGGCCGTGTGCGGGTCGAGGTTGCCGGTGGGCTCGTCGGCCAGGAGCAGGCGCGGCGCGTTGGCGACGGCGCGGGCGATGGCGACCCGTTGTTGCTCGCCCCCCGAGAGCTCGCCCGGGCGATGATCGAGGCGCTTGCCGAGCCCCAAAAAGGTGAGGAGCTGGCGCGCCCGCTCATCGGCCTCCGGGCGCTTCAGGCCGCGAATGATCTGGGGCATCACCACGTTCTCCACCGCCGAGAATTCCGGCAGCAGGTGGTGGAACTGGTAGACGAAGCCGAGCTCCTGCCGGCGCATCCCGGTGCGTCCCGCATCGTCCATGGCAGCGGTGGGGCGGCCGCCCACATAGACCTCCCCGCCATCGGGCTTTTCGAGAAGACCGGCCACGTGAAGGAGCGTCGATTTTCCGGTGCCGGATGGCGCCACGAGCGCCACGATCTCCCCCGGCCAGATCGCCAGATCCGCCCCGCGCAGCACCTCGAGAAAGGTCTCGCCCTGCGGATAGCGGCGCTCGACCTTCGACAGGAACAGGGCGGGCTGGGGACGCGGCGCGGTCATGATTGATCCGAAGCGATGGCCACGGAGGTCGGTCGGCGCGCGGAAGGAAACGCGGTCATGCTCACCCGTAGCGCAGGGCCTCGACCGGGTCGAGCTTTGCGGCCCGCCAGGACGGATAGAGGGTCGCCAGCAGCGACAGAACGAGCGCCATGGCGAGCACCGTGAGCACCTCGGCCGGATCCACGTCGGAGGGGATCTGGCTCAGGAATCGCATGGTCGGATCCCAGAGATTCGAGTTCGACATCCACGACAGCAGGGCCTGGATCGACTGCACGTTGGCCGCGATGAGAAGGCCGAGCCCGAAGCCCGCCAACGTGCCGACGACGCCGATGGAGGCGCCGGTGATGAGGAACACGCGCATGATCGCGCCCCGCGTCGCGCCCATGGTGCGCAGGATCGCGATGTCGCTCGACTTGTCCTTCACGAGCATGATGAGCCCGGAGATGATGTTGAGGGCCGCCACCAGCACGATGAGGGTGAGGATGAGGAACATCACGTTCCGCTCCACCTCCAGCGCCGCGAAGAAGGTTCGGTTGCGCTGGCGCCAGTCCGTGAGCAGAACCGGCCGCCCCGCAGCCTCGTCGATGGCGGCGCGCGCCTCGTCCACCCGGTCGGCATTCTCGAGGAACACCTCGATGACGTTCACGTCCGCTTCCCGGTTGAAGTAGCCCTGGGCCTCGTTAAGCGGCATGTAGACGAAGGTGGCGTCGAACTCGGACATGCCGATCTCGAACACGGCCGTCACCGGATAGCCCTTTACCCGCGGCGCGGTGCCGAAGGGCGTCGAGGCCCCGCGAGGCGTGATGAGCGTGAGCGTGTCCCCGACCTGGAGCGCGAGCTGCTCGGCGAGGCGCTTGCCGATGGCGACGCCGCCCGCCTCGTCGAAGTTCTCGAGGGTGCCCTGCCGCAGGTTGCCTGAGATCGACTCGATGCGCTTCATGTCCTCGCCGCGAACGCCGCGAGCGAGGACGCCCGAGCCGTTGTACTGCGAGGAGGCGAAGGCCTGCCCCTCCACCATCGGGATCGCGCGGCGGATGCCGGGCAACGCGGCGACCCGCGTCGCCACATCGGCGTAATCGGTGAGCGGACGATCGATGGGCGCGATGAAGATGTGGCCGTTGATGCCGACGATCTTGTCCAGCAGCTCCTTGCGGAATCCGTTCATCACCGAAAGCACCACGATGAGCGTCGCGACGCCGAGCATGATGCCGAGGAACGAGAACCCCGCGATGACCGAGACGAAGCCCTCGCGGCGCCGCGTGCGCAGATAGCGCCCCGCGAGCATCCACTCGAAGGGAGCGAAGGGCTTCGTACCGGTCGCTCGGGCGTCCGCCATGTCAGCCCTGTCCGGTGAGGCGGGCGACGACGCTATCGAGCGGGATCGTCTCCTTCTCACCCGTGGCGCGATGCTTCAGCTCCACATTGCCGTCCGCGAGGCCCTTGGGGCCGACCACCACCTGCCACGGGATGCCCACGAGATCCGCCGTCGCGAACTTGGCGCCCGGGCGCTCGTCCCGGTCGTCGTAGAGAACGTCGCGCCCGGCGGCGGTGAGCTCCCGGTAGAGCCGCTCGCAGGCTCCGTCGGTCGCGGAATCGCCGGCTTTGAGGTTGAGGAGCGCCACCTCGAACGGCGCCACCGCCTCCGGCCAGATGATGCCGTTGTCGTCGTGGCTCGCCTCGATGATCGCGGCGATGAGGCGCGAGGGGCCGATGCCGTAGGAGCCCATATGCACCTCGTGCTCCTGCCCGTCCGGCCCCATCACCTTGGCGCCCATGGGAGCCGAATACTTGGTGCCGAAGTAGAAGATGTGGCCGACCTCGATGCCGCGGGCCGACATGCGCTTGTCCCCCGGGACCGCATCGAAGGCCGCCGCGTCGTGCATCTCGGAGGTGGCCGCATAGAGCGAGGTCCACCGGTCGACGGTCGACTGGAGACCCGCCACGTCGTCGAAATCGGTGTCCTCGCCCGGCACGTCGAAGCCGAGATAATCGCCGTGGCAGAACACCTCGCTCTCGCCCGTGGAGGCGAGGATGATGAACTCGTGCGAGAGGTCGCCGCCGATGGGACCCGTATCGGCGCGCATGGGAATCGACTTCAGGCCCATGCGGGCGAAGGTGCGCAGGTAAGCCACGAACATGCGGTTATAGGCATGCCGCGCGCCGGCCTGGTCGAGGTCGAAGGAATAGGCGTCCTTCATCAGGAACTCGCGGGAGCGCATGACGCCGAAGCGCGGGCGCACCTCGTCCCGGAACTTCCACTGGATGTGGTAGAGGTTGAGCGGCAGGTCCTTGTAGGAGCGCACGTAGCCGCGGAAGATCTCCGTGATCATCTCCTCGTTCGTGGGCCCAAAGAGCATGTCCCGCTCGTGCCGGTCCTGGATGCGGAGCATCTCCTTGCCGTAGGCGTCGTAGCGCCCGGATTCGCGCCACAGATCCGCCGACTGGATCGTCGGCATCAGCAGCTCGACGGCGCCCGACCGGTTCTGCTCCTCGCGGATGATCGCGTTCACCTTGTTCAGCACCCGCAGCCCGAGCGGCAGCCAGGCATAGATGCCGGACGATTCCTGCCGGATCATGCCGGTCCGGAGCATCAGGCGGTGGGAGACGATCTCGGCCTCCTTCGGGGTCTCGCGAAGGATCGGGAGAAAGTAGCGGCTCAGACGCATGGAAGGCTTTCGGGGTGATCTGGGGTCGAGGGAGTCGTTCGCGCACACAACACAGGGGATCTCGAAAAGACAAGCTTTTGTGGCGGCAAAGAGGGTGAAACCGGGCGGAAGCGGCCCTTCGCAAGGGTCGACGTGGTGAAATTCCCGTCACACCCTGCACAAAAGATGGTGACACCCTTACGGAAGGTGGCTATATCAATGGCACTGAACGCCTCAGATCAACGAATCTAGGGGCGGCGGTCCGAGTTTCGGGAGGAAACCAGGTCCTTGTTCCGTCCGTGAAGGGCGGCGGCGCCACAAGCCGGGACCGATAATTGCCGAAGGGCATTTCAGGCAAGGCGAAAGCCTTGCTTTTTCTTTTCAGCCCAAGGTCTCCGCCGTCCCTCGCCCGAACGATCGCTTCAAAGCCCGGCCAGCGGCATGACCCAGGCCGCGACAAGCAGCACCGCCGAGGCGAGCAGCGTGTTCCAGATCACCTTCTCGCGAAGGGCCGGCGCCGCCGGCGCCCCCGGCTCGCTGCCCGCCACCACCTCCCCGACCTCGGTCTGGCTGCGGATGCCGAAGGGCAGGACCGCGAACAGCCCGATCCACCAGATGACGAAATAGAGCGCCACGCCCCCGCCGGCCGTCAGCCCGAAGAGGCGCACGGCTCCGGCGATGGCGACGATGGAGACCGCGATCGTCGCGGCGATGGTCAGCGGCATCGAGGCCGCGAGGGTTCTGACGATGGTCATGGTCACGCCTGCTCGATCTCGACGAGCGTTCCGTTGAAGTCCTTCGGATGCAGGAACAGGACCGGCTTCCCGTGGGCGCCGATCTTGGGGTCTCCGGTACCCAGCACCCGGGCACCCGTGCGGACCAGCTGGTCGCGGGCCGCCAGGATGTCGTCCACCTCGTAGCAGACGTGATGCATGCCGCCGTCCGGGTTCTTCTCCAGGAACCTGGCGATGGGCGAGTCGGCTCCCAGCGGCTCCAGCAGCTCGATCTTGGTGTTCGGCAGCGTGATGAACACCACGGTCACCCCATGCTCCGCCATGGGCTCCGGGTCAGAAACCTGGGCGCCCAACACCTCGCGATAGGTCCGCGACGCCGCCACGATGTCCTTCACCGCGATCGCCACGTGGTTCAACCGCCCGATCATCGGAACCTCCGCTTTTCAGTGCAACGCCGCCCTTATACCTCCACCACGAGCACGTGGCAGGCGGGCTTCTTGCCCCAGACGTTGCCGATGGTGTTGCGGATGGCCCGCTCGACCGCCGTCTCGACAGCCTCCGGATCCTTGCGCTTCACCCGCGACAATCCGTCGAGGGTATCGGCCACGGCATCCGCGATGATGCCGGTGATGAGATCGCCCTTGCGGGTCTTCTCCGGCAGACCCATGGCGTCGATGATCGGATCGCCGGCAACCTCGCCCTGCGCGTCGATGGCGATCGCCACGCTCACGATGCCCGCCATGGCGAGCTTGCGGCGCTCCGGAATCGCCCGCTCGCCGGCCGGAATGACGATGTCGCCGTCCCGGTAGAGACGGCCCGAGGGCACCTCGTCGATGATCTCGGCCTTGCCTGGGGCGAGCCGCACCATGGAGCCGTTGCGGGCGCTCACGACCTCGGACACGCCCTGCTCGCGGGCGAACTTCGCGTGCTCGGCCAAGTGCAGGGGTTCGCCGTGAGCCGGGATGGCGATTCGCGGCCGCGTCCAGGCGTACATCTGCTTCAGCTCGTCCCGGCGCGGGTGGCCCGAGACGTGGACGAGGTGATTGCGGTCGGTGATGACCTCGATGCCCTGGTTGATCAGGTTGTTGATGATGGTGCCGACCCCCTTCTCGTTCCCGGGAATGGCGCGGGAGGAGAAGATCACCCGGTCGCCCTTGGAGAGGGCGATCTCGGGATGCTCGTCCGAGGCGATGCGGGCCAGCGCGGCGCGCGGTTCGCCCTGCGAGCCGGTGAGAAGCGCCACAACCTTGTCGCGGGGCAGATATCCGAAGGTGTCGGGCGCCCGGAATTCCGGCACGTCGTCGAGAAAGCCGCATTCCCGGGCGACCGTGACGACGCGCTCCATGGCGCGCCCGACGACGATGACCTCGCGGCCGCATTCCTTGGCGGCGTCGGCCACGGAGCGCATGCGCGCCACGTTGGAGGCAAAGGTGGTGATGGCGACCCGATGGGGCGCGTCCTTGATGAGCTTGGCAAGCTCCCGCGCCACGTCGCCCTCGCTCGGGCTCAGGCCGTCGCGGACCACGTTGGTGGAGTCGCAGATCAGCGCCAGAACCCCCTCCTCGCCCATGGCCCGGAACGCTTCCTCGGAGGTCAGGCTGCCGAGATAGGGGGTCGGGTCGAGCTTCCAGTCGCCGGTGTGGACGACGAGGCCGTGGGGCGTGCGGATGGCGAGGGCGTTCGATTCCGGGATCGAGTGGGCGACGGGCACATACTCGATCTCGAAGGGGCCGATCTTCAGCCGCCGACCCGGCACAATCTCGTTCAGATCGATCTTCGGGGCGCCGGGCTCCGACAGGCGACGCGTCTCGAGGAGCGCGACCGCGAAGCGGGTGGCGTAGACCGGCTTCCGCAGGCGCGGCCACATCTCCACGAGGGCGCCGATATGGTCCTCGTGGGCGTGGGTGATGAAGATGCCGAGGAGATTGTCGACCTCGTCCTCCAGATAGCTCAGATCCGGATAGACCAGGTCGATGCCCGGCAGGTTCTCCTCGCCGCCGAAACCCATGCCGCAATCGACCAGGATCCATTGCCGCCGCTTGGGCGGACCGAATCCGTACAGGGCGGCGTTCATGCCGATTTCGCCCAGGCCCCCGAGGGGAACGAACACCAACTCGTCTTCAGATGTCATGGAGTGCCTCACCGCCGGCCAGGAGTTAGCGCCGGCGTACCAGGATTCAAATTGGGAAAATAAAGATCGCCGGCGTCGATCTGTTCCAGGCCCGCTTCCGTGCGGAGCTGGAGCCGGCCGAGACGGTCGAGCCCCTCGAAGCGCCCTCGCCTTTCGCCAGACGGCAGGCGCAGGGTAACCTCGGTGGAAAGACCGGCGGCACGCTCGAGCCAGAGGCGGCGGATGGGGCCGAAGGGATCGGCCTCATTCATGCGCAGGGACGCTTTCCAGGCCGCGAACGTGCTGGCGAAGGCGCTGCTCAGCGCCTCAAGCAGGCCTTCTCGCGTGGCTCCGGAAGAGACCGACCGGACCGTCGTTGCAGGATAGGGCGTGTTCGAGGGAGCATCCGTCACGTTGACGCCGAAGCCGATCACGATGGCAAGCGTCTGGCCGATCCGATGCCCCTCGAGCAGGAGGCCCGACAGCTTGGCGCCGTCGAGCAGAAGGTCGTTCGGCCATTTGAGCGCCAACCGGGGGGCGCCTATCCCGGTGACAGCTTCGACAGCCTGATGGAGCGCGAGGCCGGCGACGAAGCCGAGCTGCGGGGCCGATGCCGCCTCGCAGGGCTCGATCAGGAGGAGGCTCGCATAGAGATTACCGGGCGGCGAGGCCCATTGCCGCCCGTGCCGCCCCCGCCCGGCAAGCTGCTCCCGGGCGACGATCCAGAGGTCGCCCGGATCGCCCTCGCGGGCGGCCCGAACGGCGTCGTCGTTGGTCGACTGCGTGGCGTCGAGGGAGAGGAGCCTGTATCCGGCCGTGCGTGCGTCGGGCGATAGCTGCACGTCAGAACAGCGAGCGCGCCGCGGCGCCCGCCACGTCGACGAGCGGCTTGGGCACGATACCGAAGAGGATGACGAACACGCTGGCCACGGCGAGCACCACGGCGACCCCGGCGGGCATCGCTTCATAGCGTTCGCGAGGCTCGTCGAAATACATCACCTTGACGATGCGCAGGTAGTAGTAGGCGCCGATCACGCTGGTCACCACGCCGATGATCGCAAGCGCCACGAGATTGGCCTGGATGGCGGCTGCGAACACATAGAACTTCGCGAAGAACCCGGCGAGCGGCGGGATGCCGGCGAGGGAGAACATCATGGCGGCAAGCGCGAAAGCCATGAGCGGGTGCGTGCGCGACAGGCCAGATAGGTCGTCCACCGTCTCGAACATCACATTGCCGCGCCGCAGCCCCAGGATACAGGCGAAGGCGCCGACCGTCATGGCGAGGTAGATCGCCATGTAGAAAGCGACACCTTGGATCCCGTCCGCCGTGCCGGCCGCAAGCCCGATGAGCGCGTAGCCCACATTGGCGATGGAGGAATAGGCCATGAGGCGCTTGAGGTTGCGCTGGCCGATTGCCGCGAAGGAGCCGAGCGCCATGGAGGCGATCGAGATGAAGACGATGATCTGCTGCCACTGGCCGAGGATGCCCGGGAAGGCATCGACGAACACACGCACCGCCATGGCCATTCCGGCCATCTTGGGAGCGGCCGCGAAGAAGGCGGTTACCGGGGTGGGCGCCCCCTCGTAGACGTCCGGCGTCCACATATGGAACGGCACGGCGGAAATCTTGAAGGCGATTCCGGCGGCGACGAAGACCAAGCCGAAGATGACCCCGTTCGACGCCTGACCCTGGAGGGTCGCCGCGATGGCCGGGAAGGACACCGTTCCGGTGAAGCCGTAGACGAGCGAGGCCCCATACAGAAGCATGCCGGACGAAAGCGCGCCGAGGACAAAATATTTGAGGCCCGCTTCCGTGGAGCGCACGTCGTCGCGGTGGAAGGCCGCGATCACGTAGGACGAGAGGGAGAGAAGCTCGAGACCGAGATAGAGGGCGATCAGGTCGTTGGACGAGATCACCATCATCATGCCGATGGTCGAGAGCACGATCAGGATCGGGAACTCGAATCGGTTGATGCCCTCGCGCTTGAGGTAATCCGTGGACAGGACGATGCCGGCCGCGGCGCCGATCAGCGTCAGGGCCTTCATGAACTTGGCAAAGCCATCGACCACGAAGGAGCCGGCGAGGGCTTCCGTCCGAACCGAGGGGCCGGCCAGGACCGCCACGAAGGCGATGCCGAGGAGCGCCAGGGCGGCGTAGTTCATCACCTGCGCCGAGCGCTCGCCGCGGAATGCGCCGAAGAGCACGAGGGCGAGGACGCCGGCGGCGAGGATGATTTCCGGCAGGGCTGGGGCGAATACGGGGACGGCGAGCGCGGGATTCATCCCATTCACCTCACTGCGCGACGGCCGCCGTCTTCACGACGGAGAGCGCGGCTTGGACATTGGCGAGAAGCGTCGTGGTGGACGCGTCGAAGGCATGCAGGATCGGGTTCGGCTGCACGCCGTAATAGATGACGAGGAGGACCAGGGGGGCCAGCATCGCGATCTCGCGGCGGTCGAGGTCCTGGATCGTCTTGAGCCCGGGCTTGTCGAGAACCCCGAAGACCACCCGGCGATAGAGCCACAGGGCGTAAGCCGCCGAGAGGATCACGCCCGTGGTGGCGAAGAACGACACCCAGGGATTCGCCCGGAACGCGCCGAGCAAGGTCAGGAACTCGCCCACGAAGCCCGAGGTGCCCGGCAGGCCCACATTGGCCATGGTGAGGATGAGGAAGGCCACGGCATAGAGCGGCATGCGGCTCACGAGGCCGCCATAGGCGGCGATGTCGCGGGTATGCATCCGGTCGTAGATCACGCCGACGCACAGGAAGAGCGCGCCGGAGATGAGCCCGTGCGACACCATCTGGAACATCGCGCCCTGAATCCCCTGCGGGTTCATGGAGAAGATGCCCATGGTGACGAAGCCCATATGCGCCACGGAGGAATAGGCGATGAGCTTCTTCATGTCCTCCTGCATCAGGGCGACCAGCGAGGTGTAGATGATCGCGATCACCGAGAGCGAGAAGACGAGCGGCGCGAAATAGACCGAGGCCTCCGGGAACATGGGCAGCGACACGCGGATGAATCCGTAGCCGCCCATCTTGAGGAGGATGCCGGCCAGGATCACGGAGCCGGCCGTCGGCGCCTCCACGTGCGCGTCCGGCAGCCAGGTGTGCACCGGCCACATGGGCATCTTCACCGCGAAGGAGGCGAAGAAGGCGAGCCACAGCCAGTATTGCAGGTTCGTGCCGAAACGCGACGCCCCCTGCGCCAGCAGGGTCGGGATGTCCGTGGTGCCGACCGCAAAGTACATCGCCATGATGGCGAGCAGCATCAGCACCGAGCCGAGCAGCGTGTAGAGAAAGAACTTGAAGCTCGCATAGATGCGGCGCTTGCCGCCCCAGATGCCGATGATGAGGAACATCGGGATGAGGCCGGCCTCGAAGAACAGGTAGAACAGCACGAGGTCGAGGGCCCCGAAGACGCCGATCATGGTCGTCTCGAGCACCAGGAACGCGACCATGTACTCCTTCACGCGGTGCTGGATCGAATCCCACGAGGCCAGGATGCAGAACGGCATCAGGAACGTGGTCAGCAGGATGAACGGCATGGAGAAGCCGTCGACGCCGAGCTTGAAGCGGATCGTGTCGGTGAGCCAGGCGTGGGTTTCCACGAGCTGGAAATTCGGGCTGCCCGCGTCGAAGCGGCCCCAGGCCACGAGAGACAGGAGGAAGGTCGCGACGGTGGTCGCAAGGGCGGCCCAGCGCACGTTCGAGCGCACCGCCTCCCCGTCCCCGCGGAGCAGCAGGATGAAGGCCGCGCCGACGAGCGGGAGAACGAGCAGTCCGGAGAGGATGCCGAAGCCGAGCATCAGCGGGATTCCTTGAAGGTGCCGTCAGTGCAGGGGAGCGGGCCGAGCATGGGCATCAGCGGGCTCCCGTGAACAGGTAGAAGGTGACGAGAGCCGCCACGCCGATGAGCATGGCGAAGGCATAGTGATAAAGGTAGCCGCTCTGGATCCGCCCTACCCCGCGGGTGACGTCGAGCACCCTGGCCGAGACGCCGTCGGGACCGAGCCCGTCGATGACCCGCTGGTCGCCCGTGCGCCAGAAAAAGCGGCCGAGGCGCATGGAGGGACGCACGAAGATCGCGTCGTAGAGCTCGTCGAAGTACCACTTGTTGAGAAGGAAGCGGTACAGGATCGGGTGCTGGCTCGCGAGGTTCGCAGGCGCGGTCTGGTTCACGATATACATGTACCAGGCGAGCCCGAAGCCGAGCGCCATCATGATGGTGGGCAGCCAGGGAATGATCGCCGGGAGGTGATGCATGTCCTCGAGAATCTTGTTCTCGGGACCCGTGAACAGCGCACCCTTCCAGAACGCGTTGTAGCCGTCGCCGATGAAGGCTTCGTGGAACGCGATGCCCGCGAAGAGCGCGCCCACGGCGAGAACGCCGAGCGGGATCAGCATCACCAGCGGGCTCTCGTGCGGGGTGTGGTGCCCATGGTGGCCGTGCTCGTGGTCGGCCGCATGGGCCGGCTCCACGTCGCGGGAGCGGTCGTCGTGCTCGACGCCCTCATGGTCCCCATGGACGTGGTGGCCGTCCCCGTGACCGGCCCAGCGCGGCTGCTGCTCGAACGTCATGAAGAACAGGCGCCAGGAATAGAACGAGGTCATGAAGGCTGCGATGACCGTGGCCATGAAGCCGAGCGCCGCGCCTGGCCGCTGCGAAGCGAAGGCCGCCTCGATCACCGCGTCCTTCGAGTAATAGCCGGCCGTGAACGGGAAGCCGATGAGCGCGAGCGTCCCGATCGCCATCATGGCGGTCGTGAAGGGGATGGCGCGGCGCAGGCCGCCCATGTTCCGGATATCCTGCTCATGGTGCATCGCGTGGATGACGGAGCCGGCCCCGAGGAACAGGAGCGCCTTGAAGAAGGCGTGCGTGAACAGGTGGAACACGCCGACCGAATAGGCGCCGACGCCGAGCGCCACGAACATGTAGCCGAGCTGCGAACAGGTCGAATAGGCAATGACGCGCTTGATGTCGTTCTGCACGAGGCCGACGGTCGCGGCGAAGAAGGCGGTGATGGCGCCAATCACCGTAACGACGGACAGCGCCAGCGGCGCGTATTCGAAGAGCGGCGAGAGGCGTGCCACCATGAACACGCCTGCCGTCACCATGGTGGCGGCGTGGATCAGCGCCGAGACGGGGGTCGGCCCCTCCATGGCGTCCGGCAGCCAGGTGTGCAGCAGGAACTGCGCCGACTTGCCCATGGCGCCCATGAAGAGCAGCAGGCAGGCGAGCGTCACCGCGTTCCACTCGATCCCGAGGAAGAGGAAGCGGTTGTCCGCCACCTCCCCGACACGCGGGAAGATCTGGTCGAAGGCGACCGAGTTGAACATCACGTAGACGAGGAAGATGCCGAGCGCGAAGCCGAAATCGCCGACGCGGTTGACGATGAACGCCTTCATGGCCGCCGAATTGGCGCTGTCCTTGTGGTACCAGAACCCGATGAGCAGGTAACTGGCGAGACCCACGCCCTCCCAGCCGAAGAACATCTGGACGAGGTTGTCCGACGTCACCAGCGTGAGCATGGCGAAGGTGAAGAGCGAGAGATAGGCGAAGAACCGCGCCCGGTGCGGATCCTCGTGCATGTAGCCGATCGAATAGAGGTGAACGAGCGCCGAGACCGAGTTCACCACCACGAGCATGACGGCGGTGAGCGTGTCGATGCGGAACGCCCAGTCGACCACGAGGTCGCCGACCGACATCCACTCGGCCACCTGGACGCGCGTCGCCCCGGAGCCGAAGCCCACCTGAAAGAAGGCGACCCAGGACAGAGCCGCTGCGACGAAGAGCAGAGCGGTCGTGACGATCTCGCTCGGCCTTGGGCCGAGGATGCGCCCGAACAGGCCGGCGATGAGGAAGCCGACGAGCGGCAGGAAGACGATCGCGTGGTACATGGGAGCTTCAGCCCCTCATCATGTTGATGTCCTCAACCGCGATGGAGCCGCGGTTTCGGAAGAAGACGACCAGGATGGCGAGGCCGATGGCGGCCTCGGCTGCCGCGACCGTGAGGATCAGCAGGGCGAAGACCTGGCCCACGATGTCCCCCAGATGGGTCGAGAACGCCACCATGTTGATGTTCACGGCAAGCAGGATCAGCTCGATCGACATGAGGATGACGATCACGTTCTTCCGGTTGAGGAAGATGCCGAACACGCCCAGCGTGAAGAGCACGGCAGCGACGGTCAGATAATGGCCAAGGCCGATATCCATGGTCTTTGTCCTTTCGTGCCCCTCAGAGACCCTGACGGAAGGGCACTTTTTGAAGCGAGACCGCCTCTTCCTGCAACCGCGCGTTCTGCTTGGAGATGTCCTGGCGCTTGACGCCGACACGCTCCCGCAGGGTGAGCACGATGGCCCCGATCATCGCGACGAGCAGGATGAGGCCGGCAGCCTGGAAGAAGTAGAAATAGCGGGTGTAGAGAACCTGCCCGATCGCCTCGGTGTTGGTCACGCCGGTCGCGATGGGGGCGGTGCCCACGGAGCGGATCAGCCCTGGATCGAGCACGTAGGTGCTGATCACGGCGATGAGCTCGATGAGGAAGATGATCCCGATGAGGCCGCCGATGGGCAGGTTCTGGAGAAAGCCCTGCCGCAGCTCGGCGAAGTCCACGTCGAGCATCATGACCACGAAGAGGAAGAGCACGGCGACCGCGCCCACATAGACGATGATCAGGATCATCGCCAGGAACTCGGCGCCCATCATGAGGAAGAGCCCGGCCGCGTTCACGAAGGCCAGGATCAGGAACAGCACCGACTGCACGGGATTGCGCGAGGCGATCACCATGAACGCCGAGGCGATGGTGACCGTCGCGAAAAGATAGAAGAAGGCGGCGTTGACCGTCATGGTGCCCTACGCGTAGCAGCCGCCGGGGTGGCCGGCGGCCTGTCTATAGTTTCCGAATCCAGGCGGGACAAGCCGCCGGAACGTGACCCCTCCCCTGGGAGAGGCTTACCGGTACGGCGCGTCCCGCTTGATGTTGCGGGCGATCTCGCGCTCCCAGCGCTCCCCGTTCTCCAGGAGCTTGTTCTTGTCGTAGAGCAGCTCCTCGCGGGTCTCGACCGAAAACTCGAAGTTCGGCCCCTCGACGATGGCGTCCACCGGGCAGGCCTCCTGGCACAGTCCGCAATAGATGCATTTCACCATGTCGATGTCGTAGCGGGTCGTCCGGCGCGTGCCGTCGTTCCGCCGGGGACCGGCCTCGATGGTGATGGCCTGGGCCGGGCAGATGGCCTCGCAGAGCTTGCACGCGATGCACCGCTCTTCCCCATTGGGGTAGCGGCGCAGGGCATGCTCGCCCCGGAAGCGCGGGCCGCGATGGCCCATCTCGAAGGGGTAGTTGATCGTGGCCTTGGGCTTGAAGAAGTACTTCATGGCGAGGAAGAACCCCGACACGAACTCCTTCAGGAGGAGGGCCTTGGCTGCCTGGTCGAGTCTCATGGCCGCTCCTTACTGAGCTGCGCCCGGCGCGAGGCCGGTGAGTTGCAGGACGAACGCCACGAGCACCACCATGCCGAGCGAGATCGGCAGGAAGACCTTCCAGCCGAGGCGCATGAGCTGATCGTAGCGATAGCGGGGCACCATCGCCTTCACGATGGCGATCATGAAGAAGAGGAAGCTGGCCTTGAGGACGAACCACACGATCCCGGGCACCCAGGTGAAGGGCGCGAAGGGGATGGGCGAGAGCCAGCCCCCGAGGAACAGGATGGTGCCGAGGGCGCACATGGTCATGATGGCCACGTACTCGCCGAGCATGAAGAGAAGGTAGGGCGTCGAGGAATACTCGACCGCGAAACCCGCCACGAGCTCCGATTCCGCCTCGGGCAGGTCGAAGGGCGGCCGGTTCGTCTCCGCCATGGCCGAGATGAAGAAGATCACGAACATGGGGAAGAGCGGCAGCCAGTACCAGCCGAGGATCCCGAGCGCCGTGTCCTGCGCCAGGACGATCTTCGACAGGTTGAGCGAGCCCGCGCACATGAGCACGGTCACGATCACGAAGCCGATCGAGACCTCGTAGGACACCATCTGGGCCGCCGAGCGCAGGGCTCCGAGGAACGGGTACTTCGAGTTCGAGGCCCAGCCGCCCATGATGATCCCGTACACCCCGAGCGACGAGATCGCGAAGATGTAGAGGATGCCCACATTGATGTCCGCGAGCGCCCAGCCGTCCGCGAGCGGGATCACCGCCCAGGAGGCAAGCGCCAGAACCGCGGTCAGAAGCGGCGCCAGCAGGAACATGCCCTTGTTGGCGGAGGCCGGGATGATCGGCTCCTTCACCACGAACTTGAGCAGATCCGCGAAACTCTGCAGCAGGCCCCAGGGACCCACCACGTTGGGACCCCGGCGCAGCTGCACGGCCGCCCAGATCTTCCGGTCCGCGTAGAGCGCATAGGCGATGTAGGTGAGCAGGAGCACGATCATGAGCAGGCTCTTGCCCACCATGAGCGCGATCGAGAGGAAGAGATCCATTGTCGCGGTTCCCTATTCGGCCGCCTGGAGCCTGGCGCCGCGCGCGAGTGCGGAGCACTCCGCCATGACGCCGGACGCCCGGGTGATGGGGTTCGTCAGGTAGAAATCGCCGATGGGGCTGATGAACGGCTCGCGGGAGGGCTGGCCGCCCACGCCGGCGAGCGCCGACACGGCCGCGCCCACATCCACCGAAGCGATGCGGTCGATCCCGGCGAAATGCGGGTGCTCCGCATAGAGCGCCTTGCGCAGGGCATCGAGCGAGTCGAACGGCAGGCGCTGGCCGAGCACGTCCGAGAGAGCCCGCAGGATCGCCCAGTCCTCGCGGGCGTCGCCCGGCGCGAAGGCCGCGCGGTTCGCCAGCTGCACCCGGCCCTCGAGGTTCACGTAGGTCCCGGACTTCTCGGTGTAGGCCGCTCCCGGCAGGATCACGTCGGCGCGCATGGCGCCGCGGTCCCCGTGGGTGCCCTGATAGACCACGAAGGCGCCGGGCGCGATTTCGATCTCGTCGGCACCGAGGTTGAACAGTACGTCCACCCCGCTGGCCGCCATCTGGACTGCGGTCAGACCGCCCTCCCCCGGCACGAAGCCGAGATCCAGCGAGCCGACCCGGGCGGCGGCGGTGTGCAGGACGGAGAAGCCGTTCCAGCCCTCCTTCACGGCGCCAATATCCCGCGCGAGCGCGGCCGCCTGCGCCAGGATCGCCGCGCCGTCCGGCCGGTTGATCGCACCGGGCCCGACGATCACGAGCGGGCGCTGGGCGCCCCGCAGCTTCTCCATGAAGCCGTGGCGGCCGCCGGCGAGCTCAGCCAGCGTCTCCGGGCCGGCACCGAGATAATCGTAGGCGTAGGTGAGGTTCACGTTCTCGCCGATGAGGCCGATCGGCGGCGGCGCTACGCGCCAGCGCTTGCGGATCCGCACGTTGACGAGGGACGCCTCGATGCGCGGATTGGCGCCGATCATGAGGATCGCATCCGCATCTTCGATGCCGGCGATGGTGGAGTTGAAGACGTAGGAGCCCCGCCCATGGGCCGGGTTCAGCGCCGAGCCGTCCTGTCGCGAATCGATGTTCTTGATCCCGAGGCTCTGCATGAGGCGACGGAGCGCGTAGGTCTCCTCCACGGCCGCAAGATCGCCGACGATGGCGCCGATCCGGTCGGGCGAGGTGCCCTTCACGCGGCTTGCGATGGCGGCGAAAGCCTCGCCCCAGGTGGCCTGGCGGAGCTTGCCGTCCACCCTCACGAAGGGCCGGTCGAGGCGCTGCAGCCGCAGCCCGTCCACGATCTGGCGGGTCTTGTCCGTGATCCACTCCTCGTTGATGGCCTCGTTCACCCGCGGCAGGATGCGCATGACCTCGCGGCCACGGCTGTCCACGCGGATGTTGGAGCCCACCGCGTCCATCACGTCGACGGAATCGGTCTTGGTCAGCTCCCAGGGGCGGTAGTTGAAGGCCTCGGGCTTGTGGGTGAGCGCGCCCACCGGGCACAGATCGGCGGCGCAGCCCTGCAACTCGGAGCCGAGCGCCTTTTCGAGGTAGGAGATGATCTCCATGTCCTCGCCGCGCCAGATGGCGCCGAGATCCTCGACGCCCGCCACTTCGGTGGTGAAGCGAACGCACCGCGTGCAATGGATGCAGCGGTTCATGGCCGTCTTGACGAGCGGGCCGAGATACTTGTCGACCACCGCCCGCTTGTTCTCGTGGAAGCGGTTCTTGTCGACCCCATAGGCCATCGCCTGGTCCTGCAGGTCGCACTGGCCGCCCTGGTCGCAGATCGGGCAATCGAGCGGGTGGTTGATGAGGAGGAACTCCATCACCCCCTCGCGAGCCTTCTTCACCGTGGGCGATTTCGTGAGCACTACCGGCGGCTCGCCGTTCGGCCCCGGCCGGCAGTCGCGCACGGACCAGGAGCAGGACGCCACCGGCTTCGGCGCGCCCTTCAGCTCGACGAGGCACATGCGGCAATTGCCGGCGATGGACAGCCGCTCGTGGTAGCAGAAGCGCGGGATCTCGGCGCCCGCCTCCTCCGCCGCCTGAAGCAGCGTGTAGTCCGGCGGAACGTCAACCTCGATGCCGTCGACGATGAGTTTGGTCATTGCGATCGTGCCTTATCGGGTTCCTGGCGCTTACTCAGCGGCCATCGGAACGGGTTCCATCTGCGGGTTGGCCGCGTAGTCGTCGATGCGCTTCTCGATCTCGTGCCGGAAATGGCGGATGAGGCCCTGGATGGGCCAGGCCGCCGCGTCGCCGAGCGCGCAGATCGTGTGGCCCTCGATCTGGGTCGAGACCTCGAGGAGCATGTCGATTTCGCGCTTCTGGGCGCGGCCCTCGGCCATGCGGTTGACCACGCGCCACATCCAGCCCGTGCCCTCGCGGCAGGGCGTGCACTGGCCGCAGCTCTCGTGCTTGTAGAAATAGGCGAGGCGGGCGATCGCGCGGATCACGTCGGTGGACTTGTCCATCACGATCACGGCCGCGGTGCCGAGACCCGATTTCAGGTTCCGAAGCGTGTCGAAATCCATGTGGGCGTCGGCGATCTCGTGCGCCGGCACCATGGGCACGGAGGAGCCGCCCGGGATCACCGCAAGCAGGTTGTCCCAGCCACCGCGGATGCCGCCGCAATGCTTGTCGATCAGCTCGCGGAAGGTGAGGCCGAGCTCCTCTTCCACGTTGCAGGGCTTGTTCACATGGCCCGACACGCAGAACAGCTTGGTGCCCGTGTTGTTGGGCCGGCCGAGCCCCGCGAACCAGGCGCCGCCGCGGCGCAGGATCGTGCCGGCGACCGCGATCGACTCCACGTTGTTCACGGTCGTGGGGCAGCCATAGAGACCCATATTGGCCGGGAACGGGGGCTTGAGGCGCGGCATGCCCTTCTTGCCCTCCATGCTCTCGATGAGAGCCGTCTCCTCGCCGCAGATATAGGCACCCGCGCCGTGATGGACGTAGAGGTCGAAGGGATAGCCGTGAACGTTGTTCTCGCCGATGAGGCCGGCCGCATAGGCCTCGTCCACCGCGCGCTGAACCGCGTGGCGCTCCTGAATGTATTCGCCGCGGATGTAGATGTAGGCCTTGTTGGCCCCCATGGCGAAGGACGCGAGGAGGCAGCCCTCGATGAGGAGATGCGGATCATGCCGCATGATCTCCCGGTCCTTGCAGGTGCCGGGCTCCGACTCGTCGGCGTTCACCACGAGATAATGCGGACGCCCGTCGTTCTGCTTGGGCATGAACGACCACTTGAGCCCTGTCGGGAAGCCGGCACCGCCACGGCCGCGCAGGCCCGACTTCTTCATCTCGTCGATGATCCAGTCGCGGCCCTGCTCCAGCAGGAACTTCGTGCCGTCCCACGCGCCGCGCATCTGGGCGGCCTGGAGGCTCGGGGAATGGAACCCGTAGAGGTTCGTGAAGATGCGATCTCTGTCCTGAAGCATGGTCGCCTCACCGGTCGCCTTTGTTGGTGTCGATGACCACGCCGGGATTGCTCTCGGTGCCGTCGCGGCGCGTCTCCGCCTCGGAAGGCGGCGTGCCGGCCACGGGGGTCGTCGGCTGGGATGATACAGGCCGGCCGTCCTCGGGCTTCGAGGGCGTGGCCACGTAGGATTTCGAGCTCTGCGGCCCCGTGGTCGTTTCCTCCTCCTGCCGCGGCTTCACGGCGGTGGCCCGGGAGGGGTCGGAGGCGTCCTTCTGCTTTTGCGGCGACACGGGCTCCTCGCCCATCTTCGCCCGCTCGGCCGGGGTATCGGCGGCCTGGCTCTCGATGGCGCGGCCTGCGCCGGGCTTGGCCGCCCTCGCCTGCTCCGGCACGCTCGCGAGCGCCGCGGCCGTCTCGCCGGTCTCCGGAGAAGGCGCGACCTCCTCGAAGCGCTTGCGCCATGCACCGATCACGGACCCATCGAAAAGGCTCGGATCGTTGAGCGTGTTGACCGCCTCGTGCGGCTCGGAGGCCTGGCGGCCGATCTGCGAGCCCGGCTTCACCGGGCGTCCGGCAGCCAGATCGTCGAGAAGCGTCTCGAAGTTCTCCGGCGTCAGATCCTCGTAATAATGGTCGTTGATCTGCACCATCGGCGCGTTGCAGCAGGCCCCGAGGCACTCGACCTCGAGCCAGGAGAACTTGCCGTCGGGCGAAATCTGACGCTCTTCGCCGACGCGGCGCTCCAGCACCTGCTTGATGGCGCCGGCGCCGCGGAGCGCGCATGGCGTCGTGCCGCAGAACTGGATCAGGTGCTCGCCAACCGGATCGAGGTTGAACATCGTGTAGAAGGTCGCGACCTCCATCACCCGGATGGAGGCCATGTTGAGCTTCTTCGCCACCGCCTCGATGGCCTTCTGAGGAAGCCAGCCGTGATGCTGCTCCTGCGCCTTCCACAGGAGCGCAATCACCGCCGAAGCCTCTCGGCCGGGCGGGTACTTGGCGATCTCCCGATCCGCGAACGCCTCGTTCTCGGGCGTGAACGCGAAGGACGGGGGCTGCAGCTCCGGCGGAGCGAGCTTACGAACGGCCATCTCAACCTCTTACAACCGTCGTGCCCGGGCAGGCGCCCGGGCACTCACGACTTGACCTGGTGCCGGAGACCGCGGGGCCAGAACCCTGCGGGCGGCGAAACGTTAGCGATCGACCTCGCCGAACACGATGTCGAGCGAACCGAGGATGCCCGACACGTCGGCCAGCATGTGCCCGCGGCACAGGAAATCCATGGCCTGCAGGTGGGCAAAGCCCGGAGCCCGGATGCGGACCCGGTAGGCCTTGTTGGTGCCGTCGCCCACGAGATAGACGCCGAACTCGCCTTTCGGCGTCTCCGTCGCCGCGTAGACCTCGCCGGCCGGGACGTGGAAGCCTTCCGTGAAGAGCTTGAAGTGCTGGATCAGTGCTTCCATCGACCGCTTCATGGCCTTGCGGGAGGGCGGAACCACCTTGCCGTCTTCGGCCGAGATAGGCCCCTGCCCCGCCGGCTCGCGGAGCTTGGCGATGCACTGGAGCATGATGCGAACGGATTGCCGCATCTCGTGCATGCGGATGATCTGGCGATCGTAGTTGTCGCAGTTCTTCCCGACCGGGATGTCGAAGTCGAGCTCCTCGTAACACTCGTAGGGCTGCTGCTTGCGCAGGTCCCAGGCGGCGCCCGAGCCCCGGAGCATCACGCCCGAGAAGCCCCACTTCCAGCAATCCTCAAGGCTGACGACGCCGATATCGACGTTGCGCTGCTTGAAGATGCGGTTGTTCATGACGAGCTCGTCGAGGTCGTCCAGCACCTTGGGGAAGGAATGGCACCAGGCCTCGATATCGTCGAGCAGCTCCGCCTGCACGTCCTGGCGCACGCCGCCGAAGCGGAAGTAGTTGGCGTGCATCCGCGAGCCGGAGACCCGCTCGTAGAACACCATCAGCTTCTCGCGCTCCTCGAAGCCCCAGAGCGGCGGCGTGAGCGCGCCCACGTCCATGGCCTGAGTGGTCACGTTGAGGAGGTGCGACTTGATGCGGCTGAGCTCGAGGAACAGCACACGGATGAGCTGCCCGCGCCGGGGCACGGCGAGGCCCAGGAGCTTCTCGACCGCGAGGCAGAAGCCGTGCTCCTGGCTCATGGGAGCGCAGTAATCCAGCCGGTCAAAATAGGGGATCGACTGCAGGTAAGTCTTGTACTCGCAGAACTTCTCCGTGCCGCGGTGGAGAAGGCCGATATGCGGATCGACCCGCTCGACCACCTCGCCGTCGAGCTCCAGCACGAGGCGCAGCACCCCGTGTGCCGCCGGATGCTGCGGGCCGAAGTTGATCGAGAAATTCCGGATGTTGTGCTCACCCATGGCGGAGCCCTTCCCGGGTTAAGTTGAAGACTTCTCGTCGCCGGGAAGCACGTAGTCGGTGCCCTCCCACGGCGAGAGAAAGTCGAAGTTGCGAAGTTCCTGCGTGAGTTTCACCGGCTCGTAGACCACGCGCCCCTGCGCGTCGTCGTAGCGGACCTCCACGTAGCCCGTGAGCGGGAAGTCCTTGCGCAGAGGATGACCCTCGAAGCCGTAATCGGTCAGGATGCGGCGCAGGTCCGGGTGGCCGGAGAAGAGCACGCCGTAAAGATCGTAGACCTCGCGCTCGAACCAGTTCGCGGCCGGGAAGATGGAGATGATGGACGGAACGGGCGTCACCTCGTCCGCCTCCACCTTCACCCGGATGCGCCGGTTATGGCGCGGGGAGAGGAAGTGGTAGACCACGTCGAAGCGCTTCTCGCGACCCGGATAATCGGCGCCCGCGATATCGATGAAGCTGATGAACAGGCATTGCGGATCGTCGTGGAGGAACTGCACGACGCGCAGGATGTCCTCGCCCCGGGCGATCACCGTGAGTTCGTTGTAGGCCACCACGTGATGCGTGATCGCCTCCCCGAGGGAGGAGGCGACGTGCTGGCCGAGGGCTTCGAGCTCGGGGTTCATGCGTGTTCCTGAATCGTCTCGCCAAATCCGCCCATCGGGCCTAGCGCTCGATGGTGCCGGTCCGGCGGATCTTCTTTTGCAGCATCAGCACGCCGTAAAGCAGCGCCTCAGCCGTGGGTGGGCAGCCAGGTACGTAGATGTCCACCGGCACGATGCGATCGCAGCCGCGGACCACCGAATAGGAGTAGTGGTAGTAGCCGCCGCCATTGGCGCAGGAGCCCATGGAGATGACGTAGCGCGGCTCCGGCATCTGGTCGTAGACCTTCCGGAAGGCCGGCGCCATCTTGTTGGTCAGCGTGCCGGCCACGATCATCACGTCGGATTGGCGCGGGCTCGCGCGCGGCGCGAAGCCGAAGCGCTCGGCGTCGTAGCGCGGCATGGACATGTGCATCATCTCGACCGCGCAGCAGGCGAGGCCGAAGGTCATCCACATGAGCGAGCCGGTGCGGGCCCAGGTGACGAGATCTTCCGTCGAGGTGACGAGGAAGCCCTTGTCGGACAACTCGTCCTTGATCGACAGGAAGTAAGGATCCGTGTCGCCCATGCGCTTGCCGGTGGCCGGATCGATCACGTCCTCCGGCTGCGGGGCGATGACACGGGACTGGGAGTTCGTGATCAATCCCATTCGAGGGCTCCCTTCTTCCACTCGTAGACGAAGCCCACGGTGAGCACGCCGAGAAACAGCATCATCGACCAGAACCCGAACCAGCCGAGCTCTCCGAAGGTGACCGCCCACGGGAAGAGGAAGGCGACTTCGAGGTCGAAGATGATGAAGAGGATGGCGACGAGGTAAAACCGCACGTCGAACTTCATGCGCGCGTCATCGAACGCGTTGAAGCCGCATTCATAGGCCGAGAGCTTCTCGGAATCCGGCTTGCTATAGGCCACGAGGAACGGAGCCACGAGCAGGGCAAGCCCGATGGCCAGGGAAACCCCGAGGAAGATGACGAGCGGCAGGTAATCGTTGAGGAGGTTCGTCATGCGACACCTAAATAGGACCGGAACGGCGCGCGGCGCCGGCCGACAACCCGGATTTAAGCCGTTTTCGGCCTGAAAACAGGCCCCGCGACAAATCGTGGAATGCGCGCGGAGGCTTAGCCGACGATCCCGGGTGTGACAAGGGTTCGCGGCGCCGCAGCAACAGACAAGAAGCCGATTTTCCGGGGTTAGCTTCTCGTCCGGCCGCCGGCAGCCCGAACCGATACCGCGCCGGCGCAAGCAGCCCTCGAGCCCCATCGGGCTCGGTCGGTTCAGCTTGCGGGGAAGAGAAGAAAGTGGCGCGGGCGACGGGGCTCGAACCCGCGACCTCCGGCGTGACAGGCCGGCACTCTAACCAACTGAGCTACGCCCGCGCAACGCGTCGCTCAAAGCGACGGTGCGCTCACTTAAGGGGCTGCATCCGTGGTGTCAAGCGATGCGCGAGGACGTTTTGCGTCAGCGGCGGCCGCCGCCGGTCGTGAGACGGAAACGCCTGATTTCCTGTGCGCTTAGCACGCGCCCGGACTCGTGCGGAATGGTCATGCTGAGGTGGATGAGAGCGGGATCGACGCCCATGACCCGCGCATATTGCGACAGCGCGCCAGTGATATAGCGCCGCCTGTCCACAGAAGCCGTCACGTCCCTGCTCGAATCCTCCCTCCCCTCCCCGCCGATCCGTCGCGGCGCATGCACCGCCACGACGCTTCCCGGCGCCACATGGCGGGTCCGTCCGCCCATCAGAACGAACACGCAGGCAGAGCCGCAAAAGCCGCGCTGAATCGATCCGTCGGCGACGGTGCCGGCAATGGCGCGCAATCCGATGCTGCGGAGTACGATTCCAAGCTTCATGGCGCCGCCGAGGTTCCCGCCGCGAGAATGAATGACGAAGTCGCGGGGCGACTGGACGCTGGGGTCCATGCGGCTGACGAAGGCGCGAAACCGCTCGATCTCGTCCTCGGTGATGTCGCCGACGCCGACCAAGGCGGTGCGACATGCCCCTGCGCGGCCGCACCGGCCGTCGTCGATGGGAGCAAGGCGATAGGTCAGCGCCGATGCGGCCTGCAGGCCGGCTCCGAAGAAGGTAAGGACCAGGGCGAGGCGAAGAATGCGCATGGGCCATCGTCGCGCGATGCTTGGGCGCAATCAAGGCCGTTGACGAAGGGGAAGCCGAGCCGGGGAAGTGGTGGGCGGTGACGGGCTCGAACCGCCGACCCGCTGCGTGTAAAGCAGCTGCTCTACCAACTGAGCTAACCGCCCTCTTCCCGGATCCGGACCAAAGGCCCGGCCTTGAGACTTCAGATAAAAAGAGAAGGCCGACAGCGCAAGCGCCATCGGCCCCCAGTGGCAATCGCAGCGAACGATTACTTGGAGTTGACGGCGTCCTTCAGGCCCGCGCCGGCGCGGAACTTGGGGGTCTTCGAGGCCGGGACCTTGACCTTCTCGCCGGTGCGCGGGTTGCGCGCCTCGCCGGCGGCACGGTTCGTAACCACGAAGGTGCCGAAGCCCACGATCTTCACCTCGTCGCCACTCTTCAGAGCGCCGGTGATGGCTTCGATCGCCGCATCGATGGCCTCGCCGGCCTGACCACGGGACAGCCCCACCTTATCGGCGACGGCGGCAACGAGCTCGCCTTTATTCATCTGTTTGATCCTCCAATGATCACGGCGGCAGAAAAGTAATGATGTAGGCCACCGTTTCGGGGCCCTCCCTCTGACCCAAAGGGCCAGGGGTTGCAACCCCTGAAACGGCTGAAATGAGCCGTTTTTCAGCATTGCACACGAAAAAAGCCCCCGGGCTTTCACCCGGGAGCTTGCAATAAGGTTACGCAGCTTGTCGGCCTGCCCTTCTCCCGTTCCGGTCGAATCGGGCACAGGGCACTACAGCCGCAAGTCCGGCGGAGCGCGAACCCCGCCGGACCTCCGGTTCAATGAGCCACGAGGCCCGTCTGATCGTCGTCGGCCGGAGGCGTAGCCGGCTTGGCCTGCATCGACTCGTCCCACTCGATCGGCACCGGCATCCGCACGAGCGCATGCTGGAGAACCTGATCCATTCGGGAGACAGGCACGATCTCGAGGCCGTTCTTCACGCTGACGGGCAGGTCGGCGAGATCCTTTACGTTCTCCTCCGGGATCAGCACCTTCTTGATGCCGCCACGGAGTGCCGCGAGGAGCTTCTCCTTGAGCCCGCCGATCGGGAGAACCCGACCGCGGAGCGTCACCTCGCCGGTCATTGCCACGTCCCGGCGCACCGGGATCTGGGTCATGACGGACACGATGGCGGTCGCCATCGCGATGCCGGCGGAGGGGCCATCCTTGGGCGTCGCGCCTTCCGGCACGTGCACGTGGATATCCCTCCGGTCGAAGATCGGCGGCTCGACGCCGAAATCGACGGCCCGGGACCGGACGTAGGATGCGGCAGCCGAGATCGACTCCTTCATCACGTCCTTCAGGTTGCCCGTCACGGTCATCTTGCCCTTGCCGGGGAGCAGCACGCCCTCGATCGTGAGAAGCTCGCCGCCGACCTCGGTCCAGGCGAGGCCCGTGACCGCGCCCACCATGTCCTCGGTCTCGACCTCGCCGAAGCGGAAGCGCGGAGGCCCGAGGAAGTCCGGCAGGTTTTCCGGCGTCACCTGCACCGTCTTGACCTTGGAGATGAGGATCTCCTTCACGGCCTTGCGGATCAGGTTGGCCAGCTCGCGCTCGAGGTTACGCACGCCCGCCTCGCGGGTGTAGCGGCGCACGAGCAAGAGAAGCCCCTCGTCGGTGATCGACCATTCCTTCGGGTCCAGGCCATGCTTCTTGATGGCGGACGGGATCAGGTGCACGCGGGCAATCTCGGCCTTCTCCTCCTCGGTGTAACCCGCGATGCGGATCACCTCCATACGGTCGAGAAGCGGCGCCGGGATGTTCAGCGTGTTGGCCGTCGTCACGAACATCACGCTCGACAGGTCGTAATCGACCTCGAGGTAATGGTCGTTGAAGGTCGAGTTCTGCTCCGGATCCAGAACCTCGAGGAGCGCCGCGGACGGGTCGCCGCGGAAGTCCATGCCCATCTTGTCGATCTCGTCGAGCAGGATGAGCGGGTTCGAGGTCTTGGCCTTGCGCATCGACTGGATGATCTTGCCGGGCATCGAGCCGATATAGGTGCGCCGGTGGCCACGGATCTCGGCCTCGTCACGGACGCCGCCCAGCGACATGCGCACGAACTCGCGGCCGGTCGCCTTGGCGATCGACTTGCCGAGCGAGGTCTTGCCGACGCCCGGAGGGCCGACGAGGCACAGGATCGGACCCGTGAGCTTGTTCGCCCGCTGCTGCACGGCAAGGTACTCGACGATGCGCTCCTTTACCTTGTCGAGGCCGTAATGATCGGCATCGAGGAGGTCCTGGGCGCCCTGGAGATCCTTCTTGATCTTGGAGCGGCGGCTCCACGGAATCCCGAGCATCCAGTCGAGATAGTTGCGCACCACGGTAGCCTCGGCCGACATGGGCGACATCTGGCGGAGCTTCTTCAGCTCGCCCAATGCCTTTTCGCGGGCCTCCTTGGAGAACTTCGTCTTCTCGATCTTCTCCTCGAGTTCGGCCAACTCGTCGCGGCCGTCCTCGTCGCCGAGCTCCTTCTGGATCGCCTTCATCTGCTCGTTGAGGTAGTACTCGCGCTGCGTCTTCTCCATCTGACGCTTGACGCGGGTGCGGATCCGCTTCTCGACCTGGAGCACGGAGATCTCGCTCTCCATGAGACCGAGCACCTTCTCGAGCCGCTGAGCGACCGTCGGGATCTCCAGGATCGCCTGCTTGTCGGCGATCTTGATGGCGAGATGCGACGCGATGGTATCGGCGAGCTTGGCCGGCTCGTCGATCTGGGTCACCGCGGATACGACCTCGGGCGAGACCTTCTTGTTCAGCTTCACGTAGTTCTCGAACTCGGAGACCACCGAGCGGGCGAGAGCCTCCGCCTCGATCTGGTCACCCAGCGTGTCCGGCAGCGCCTCGGCCTCGGCCTCGTAGAAGTCCTCGGTCCGGGTGTAATTCTTAACCTGCGCGCGGCTCGCGCCCTCGACCAGCACCTTCACGGTGCCGTCGGGAAGCTTCAGAAGCTGCAGCACGCTCGCCAGCGTTCCGACCTTGTAGATCGCGTCGGTGGACGGGTCGTCGTCCGTGGCGTCGATCTGGGTCGCGAGCAGGATATGACGGTCTGCCTTCACGACCTCTTCGAGGGCGCGAATCGACTTCTCCCGGCCGACGAAGAGCGGCACGATCATGTGCGGGAACACGACGATGTCCCTGAGCGGCAGAACCGCATAGGTCCCAGTCGAACCCGGCACGACGGGCTGGCGTGGCTTCGATTGTGTCATGGGATGACATCCTTTCGGGAACGTCCGCCAAGCCCCTCTTGGATGGAGCTGGCCAGCAGACGGAGGAACGGGACGCTCAGGCTATTCTTGTTGGCTGCGCCCGTTACACGGCTCCGCCCCTCGAATGAGCAGGCAACCACCGCGCAGGGGTTAAAGTGGCGAGGTGGACCCGCAGTTTCAACTGCCGGCGCCCTCGCGCGCATCTTTGTGAAGGGATCGTCCGAGGCCTCAGGCATGGAGGCCGGCCCATGCTCGGGACCGACCTTCCGGACGCCCTGAGGACGCGGCGCCAGGGGCGGCTTTCCGGCCCTGGCCCACGCGTTTCTTGGCCGCCCCGAGAGGAGCGGCATCCAGGGCGGCGCCCGTCCGGCAAGGACGGGCGCTCGGGGCCTGGCGGTTACGCACTGGCGCTCGCCGTCTGGTCGGCCCGGTCGCCATGGATGAACAGCGGCTTTGCCTTGCCGTCCACGACCTCGGGGCCGATCACCACCTGCTCGACGGAATCGAGGCCAGGCAGGTCGTACATGGTCTCGAGCAGGATCGCCTCCATGATGGAGCGCAGGCCGCGGGCGCCGGTCTTCCGCTCGATCGCCTTGCGGGCGATCATGGCGACGGCCTCGTCCTGGAACGTGAGGTTCACGTTCTCCATCTCGAACAGGCGCTGGTACTGCTTCACGAGCGCGTTCTTCGGCTCCTGCAAAATCCGCTTGAGAACGGCCTCGTCCAGGTCCTCGAGCGTCGCGATCACCGGCAGGCGGCCGACGAACTCGGGGATGAGGCCGAACTTCAGCAGATCCTCAGGCTCCACCTCCCGGAACACCTCGCCCGTGCGGCGGTCGTCCGGCGCCGAAACGCTGGCTCCGAAGCCGATCGACGTCCCCTTGCCGCGGGCGGAAATGATACGCTCGAGGCCGGCGAAGGCGCCGCCGCAGATGAAGAGGATGTTCGTGGTGTCGACCTGCAGGAATTCCTGCTGCGGGTGCTTGCGGCCGCCCTGGGGCGGCACGGAGGCCACGGTGCCCTCCATGATCTTCAGGAGCGCCTGCTGCACGCCCTCGCCCGACACGTCGCGGGTGATCGACGGGTTGTCGGACTTGCGGGAGATCTTGTCGATCTCGTCGATGTACACGATGCCCCGCTGCGCCCGCTCCACATTGTAGTCGGAAGCCTGGAGCAGCTTGAGGATGATATTCTCCACGTCCTCGCCCACATAGCCCGCTTCCGTGAGCGTGGTGGCGTCGGCCATGGTGAAGGGCACGTCCAGGATCCGGGCGAGGGTCTGGGCCAGCAGGGTCTTGCCGGAGCCCGTGGGACCGATCAGCAGGATGTTGGACTTCGCGAGCTCGACGTCGTTGTGCTTCGTCGCGTGGGCGAGGCGCTTGTAGTGGTTGTGAACCGCGACCGAGAGTACCTTTTTCGCGTGCTCCTGGCCGATCACGTAATCGTCCAGGACGCGGCTGATCTCCCGGGGGGTCGGCACACCGTCCCTCGACTTCACGAGCGACGACTTGGACTCCTCTCGGATGATGTCCATGCACAGCTCGACGCATTCATCGCAGATGAACACCGTCGGGCCGGCGATCAGCTTCCGCACCTCGTGCTGGCTCTTTCCGCAGAACGAGCAGTAGAGCGTGCTCTTGGAATCGTTGCCGCCAGCCTTGCTCATATTCGCATCTCCAATCCGGTGCAGGAGCCGCCGGAGCGGCCGCCGCACCTCAATCCGGTGCCGGGATGCTGATGCAATCCCCGCACCATTTCCTTAAAATAGGAGCGCCGGTCTCAAGAAAAGGTTCCGACGCCCGTCGCTCGAGACGTCACTGTGTTGCTGCTTCCCGAATCCCAATGCAATCACGCGCAGGGCGCGTGATCAATAGAAACGGGTCTGCCCGCCAAAAAGACGCACCTGGGGACCATTTGTCCCCAGAATAAGGGGCATCAGGTCGTCGGGGCCGCCGGCTCGGGCCGCTTCACGAGCACTTGATCGATGAGCCCGAACTCCCGGGCGGCATCGGCCGTCATGAAATTGTCGCGCTCGAGGGCCGCTTCCACAGAGGCCAGGTCCCGGCCCGTATGCTTCACGTAGATCTCGTTGAGGCGACGCTTGAGCGCCTCGATCTCGCGGGCATGGATCAGGATGTCGGTCGCCTGGCCCTGGAAACCGCCCGAGGGCTGGTGAACCATGATCCGGGCGTTCGAGAGGGCGAAGCGCTGGCCCGGCTCGCCCGCGCACAGGAGAAGGGAGCCCATGGAGGCCGCCTGGCCGACGCAGAGGGTCGAGACCGGGCAGCGGATGAACTGCATGGTGTCGTAGATGGAGAGCCCGGAGGTCACCACGCCGCCCGGCGAGTTGATGTAGAAGGAGATTTCCTTCTTCGGGTTCTCGGCTTCCAGGAACAGGAGCTGCGCCACGATCAGCGAGGCGGAATAGTCCTCGACGGGGCCGGTGAGGAAGATAATCCGCTCGCGGAGGAGCCGCGAGTAGATGTCGAACGCGCGCTCACCCCGGTTCGACTGCTCGACCACCATTGGCACGAGCGTGCTGTTATAGACCTCGATCGGATCTCTCATCGTCTCACTTTGCTCCTGAAACCGGCCGCGCGTCCGCGCGGCCGATATGAATGATGCAAGGGGCGAGACGCTGGGGGGAGCGTTACTCGCTCTTGGCTGCCTTCTTGCCGCCCTTGGCCGTCTCCGACTCGCCGTCCTCGGCGTCATCATCGCCGAACAGGGCTTCCTTGGAGACGGTCTCCTCGTTCACCTTCACCTGGGAGAGGATGTGGTCCACAACCTTCTCTTCGAAAAGGGGAGCGCGGATTTCGGCGAGGGCCTGGGGGTTCTTCTGGTAGAATTCCCACACCTGGCGTTCCTGGCCGGGATATTGGCGGACCCGCTCGACGAGAGCCTGGGTGACCTCGTCGTCGGACACCTTGATATCGGCCTTCTCACCGATCTGCGCAAGGACCAGTCCGAGGCGCACGCGGCGCTCGGCGATCTTGCGGTAATCGGCCTGGGCCTCTTCCTCGGTGGTGTCCTCGTCAGCGAAGGACTTGCCGGCGTTGCGCATCTCGGTCTGGACCTGCGACCACACGGCGGCGAATTCCTGCTCCACGAGGCTCGGAGGCAGCTCGAAGCTGTACTTGCCGTCCAGGGCGTCGAGCAGGTCCTTCTTCACCTTGCGGCGGGACTGGCCGTCGAAATCGCGCTGGATGGCGCCGCGAACGGCGTCCTTCAGCTTGTCCAGCGATTCCATGCCGAAGCCCTTGGCGAGCTCGTCATCGATCTTGAGCTCGCCCGGACCGGCCACTTCCTTGACCGTCACGTCGAACTCGGCCGCCTTCCCGGCGAGGTGCTGGGCCAGGTAGTTCTCCGGGAAGGAGACCTGAACGAGCTTGGCGTCGCCGGCCTTCACGCCGACCAGCTGGTCCTCGAAGCCCGGAATGAAGGTGTTCGAGCCGATCTCGACCTTGATGTCCTCGGCCTTGCCGCCCTCGAACTCCGTGCCGTCGATCCGGCCGACGAAGTCCACGGTCACCCGGTCGCCCTGGGCGGCCGCGCCGTCCTTGGTCTCGAAGGTGACGTTCTGCTTGGCCATCCGCTCGAGCGACTCGTTGATCTCCTCATCGGAGACCTGGGCCACCGGCTTCGCCACGGTGACGTCCGACAGGTCGGCCAGTTCGAAGGTCGGCAGAACCTCGAGGGCCACCGTGAAGGCGAGATCCGCCTTCGCGTCCATGGCCTTCTCGACCTCTTCCTGGCTCTCCGGGAACTGGACCTGCGGCTCGTGGGCGAGCTTGAGGCTGTTGTCCTCGACGATCTTGCGGTTCGCCTCGTTGACGGCGTTCTGGAGAACGTCCGCCATCACGGAGCGGCCGTAGACGCGGCGCAGGTGGCCCACCGGCACCTTGCCCGGACGGAAGCCGTTGATCCGCACCCGATCCTTGATGTTCGCCAGCTCGCTCGTGAGGCGCTGCTCCAGCTCGGCAGCCGGGAGCACCACCTTGAATTCACGCTTCAAGCCCTGGGACAGAGTTTCCGTCACCTGCATGGTTCAGTTCGCCTTCATCCAACTCGAGAAATCTTCGTTCCGCTGTCCCAACGCCCAGACCAGTGCGACGTGACGCCACCAACCTGATCGAGCGGAGTCGTCCGGGTACCAACCCTGGCGGATTGGTGCGGGCGGAGGGACTCGAACCCCCACGACTTTCGCCGCTGGAACCTAAATCCAGTGCGTCTACCAATTCCGCCACGCCCGCGCCGGGGAAGACACGCTCCCCCTCCGGGACGGCGCTCTATAGCATGGGTTTTACGGGGCGCATCAAAAAAGTTGGCCTCCCTGGGCACCCCATCCAAGCGGGAAATCCCGCGTTTTCCGGCGCTTGGCACCAGGCTCCCGGGCAGCGAAACTTGGCCATGGGCGTTGCCGAAAGGTCTTGGCCAGCCCAGTTAGGCTCCATGGTTTCTCACCCGCCCCACCCCCCTCTCCTCCTTGGCCGCCGGGCCGTGACCTTGGGTCTTGCGGCGAGCGCGATCAGCCTTGGTACCGTTCGCGCCCAGACGGCTGCCCCAGGTTCCGCAGTGACTTGGACGGCACGGCCCCTGCGCCTGAAGCTGCGGCCCGACGCGACGGCGGAGGCGGAGCTCTGGACCTTCGACGGGGCGAAGCCCGGTCCCGTTCTGCGCGTTCGGCATGGCGAGGAGGTGCGTCTTCGCCTCGTCAACGAGACGCCAAAGCCCCTCACGCTGCACTGGCATGGCGTCAGAGGCCCCAACGGCATGGACGGCGTCGGCGGGCTCACGCAGGCGCCGGTCGCGCCCGGTCAAGCCTTCGACTACCGCTTCACGCCGCCCGATTCCGGGACATTCCTGATCCGCCCAGGCCAGATCGGCGGAACCGCCGAGGCGGCGGAGCGGGGGCTGAAGGGGCTCCTCGTCGTCGAGGAAGCGAATCCGCCGCGGGTCGACCAGGACGTGCTGCTGCTCGTCGACGACTGGCGGTTGGCGGAGGACGGTTCGCTCGCCCCGTTCGGCGGGCCCGAAAGCCTAGCGGGGCGGCTCGGCAACCAGCTCACCGCCGGGGGCGCGCCCGTCCCTCACCAGATCGAGGCGGCGCCGGGGTCGCGTCTGCGCATCCGCCTTGCGAATGCCTGCAACGCCCGGTCCATGCGCCTCACCTTCGAAGGATTGAAACCCTACGTGGCCGCCATCGACGGCCAGCCGACGGACACCTTCGAGCCCCTGAAGGCGAGCGTCCCCTTCGCGCCCGGAACCCGGTACGACTTCCTCGTGGACATCCCGGCGGAGCCCGGCGCCACGGGCCGGATCGTAGCGACCATCGGCCAAGGCGTGCCGCTCGCGACCGTCACGGCTGCCGGCACCGCACGGGAGGCACAGCCTCCCATCGCGCCGCTCGCCCCGAACAAGAGTCTGCCAGCCGCCATCCGCCTCCAAGCCGCCGCGCGCCGTGACCTCGTGATCCGGGGCGACGGGCGCGAGCCGTTCACCTTGAACGGCGTCGCCGGCAGCGCGGCAAAGCCCCTGCTTTCGGTCAAGCGAGGCCAGCCGGTGGTCCTCGCCCTCAAGAACGAGACGTCTCTCGTCCAGCCCTTCCACCTGCATGGCCACGTCTTCCGGCTGCTCCATCCCTATGACGACGGATGGGAGCCCTACTTCCTCGACACCGTGCAGGTGCCTGAAAACCGGACGCTGCGGATCGCCTTCAATGCGGAGAACCCCGGAAAGTGGCTCATCGGCTCGACGGTCCTGGAACGGCTCGATGCGGGTCTGTGGACATGGATCGATGTGACCTAGCGGTCAGAGGAGGCGCCGGAGCACGCCCGGCAGCAGATCGGGCAGATCCTCCGCGATAAGCCCAGGGCCGAAGGCTTCGCCTGCCTCCGCGTGGATCCAGACGCCCGCAGCCGCCGCCTCGAAGGCCGGGAGACCCTGCGCCATCAGCCCCGCGATGATGCCGGACAGCACGTCGCCGGATCCCGCGGTCGCAAGGTAAGGCGTCCCGTTCTCGTTGATCGAGGCCCGTCCATCCGGGGCTGCGATTACGGTGTCGGGCCCTTTCAGCACCATGACGGCCCCGAGATAAGCAGCCGCCCTGCGGGCGCGGTCGAGCTTCGACGCAGCTTCAAGGATATGATCCAGTCCCTTGAACAAGCGAGCGAACTCGCCATCATGCGGCGTCAGCACCGTCGGCGCCTCGCCGAACACTCCGGCGAGTTCCGGCGCCAGCCCCTCGAAAGAGGTGAGCGCGTCCGCGTCGAGCACGAGGCTCCGCCGCGCCTCGACGGCGACCACCACCATGGTGCGGGTGGCCGCGTGAACACCAAGGGCCGGGCCGAGGACAAGGGCGTTGAAGCGCCGGTCCTGGAGGATCGCATCGAGCCCGTCCGGTCCGTCGCAGCCTCGCACCATGATGGCGGTGAGCTGGGCGGCATTGATCCCGAGCGCCTCGGGCGGGGACGCCACGGTGACGAGACCGGACCCGATCCTGAGCGCCGCTCGCGCCGCGAGGCGAGACGCGCCCGTGCGGGTCGCGCCGCCTGACGCCACCAGCGTATGGCCGCGCTCGTATTTGTGGGTGTCGCGCGACGGTCGCGGCAGGGAAGCTCCCCAGAGATCCGGGCCGTTGACGAAGGTTTGGTCTCCCACGGCCGCAATCGTCTCCCGCGCAATGCCGATATCGGCGACCTCGACGGGACCACACAACAGCCGGCCGGGCAACAGGAGGTGCCCAGGCTTGCGGGTCGCGAAGGTCACGGTCCGGTCGGCCCGCACGGCCGCTCCTCTCACCTGCCCGGTGTCGCCATCGAGCCCCGACGGGACATCCACAGCGAGGACCGGCACGCCCGAGGCATTGATGCGCTCCACGAGCTCCCGGGCATCGCCCGTGACATCCCGGGTGAGCCCGGCACCGAACAGCGCGTCGATCACCAAGGCGGAGCGCTCCGGCCGCACCTGGAACGGCGGTTCGACGGATCCAGGCCAAGTGGAGGCCGCGAGGGTCGCATCGCCCGAAAGAGCCGCGCGGGAGCCGACCAGCGTGACGGTTACGGCATAGCCCTGCTCCGCCAGCAATCTGGCCGCCACGAACCCATCCCCGCCGTTGTTGCCCGGCCCGCAGACTACGAGGATCGGGTCTCTTGGCGCGACGAGCCGGACGGCCGCACCGGCCACGGCAGCGCCGGCTCGTTCCATGAGGACGACGCCGGGGATCCCGGCGGCGATGGTGCGGGCATCGGCTTGGCGCATCGCCGCCGTCGACAGAAGGTGCTCGGGCATCACGCAGAATCCTGCACAAGAACTAGCGCTCGCCTCAAAACCGGCGACCGGCCCCGCGCAATTGCACAAACTTTGAGCGATTGCTGCCCATCCGTTCGGCAACGGACCCGCTCGGCCCGTGGAAGGGGTTCCGCCTTGATGCTAGAAGCGGCTCACCATCGGGTCCAAGAGCCAAACGCCAGGCCATGAAAAAGATCGAAGCGATCATCAAGCCCTTCAAGCTCGACGAGGTGAAGGAAGCCCTTCAGGAGGTCGGCCTTCAGGGTATCACGGTCATCGAGGCCAAGGGGTTCGGACGCCAAAAGGGCCACACCGAACTCTACCGCGGCGCCGAATACGTGGTCGACTTCCTGCCCAAGGTGAAGCTCGAGATCGTGCTCGCGGACGAACTCGTGGAGGGCGCCGTGGAGGCGATCCGCAAGGCCGCCCAGACCGGCCGGATCGGAGATGGCAAGATTTTTGTATCGACGGTGGAGGAAGCGATCCGCATCCGCACCGGTGAGACCGGATCGGACGCGATCTGATCCAGCCGCCGGGGATCACCCGCCGGCACGATCAGCCAAGCGAGTCTGATCGCCATAAACGCCGCGGCCGTCCCGGTCAGCGGAATCGATCAAGGGCAGACAAGAAGGACGACGAGGATCATGCAGACGGCCAAGGATGTGCTGAAGGCGATCAAGGACAACGACATCCGTTATGTCGACTTCCGGTTCACCGATCCCCGGGGCAAGTGGCAGCACGTCACCTTCGACGTGTCCATCGTGGACGAGGACGTGTTCGCCGAAGGCATCATGTTCGACGGCTCCTCGATTGCCGGCTGGAAGGCCATCAACGAGTCCGACATGACCCTCATGCCGGATCCGACGACGGCCCAGATGGACCCGTTCTTCTCGGCAGCGACCCTGTCCATCACCTGCGACATTCTCGAGCCCGCCACCGGCGAGCCCTACAACCGCGATCCGCGCGGCATCGCCAAGAAGGCCGAGGCCTACCTGAAGTCGACGGGCATCGGCGACACGGTCTATGTGGGCCCCGAGGCCGAGTTCTTCGTGTTCGACGACGTGAAGTTCATGGCCGACCCGTACAACACGGGCTTCAAGCTCGACGCATCCGAGCTGCCCACCAACGGCGACACGGATTACGAGGGCGGCAACCTCGGCCACCGCATCCCGATCAAGGGCGGGTACTTCCCGGTCCCGCCGCTCGACAGCGCGCAGGACATGCGCGGCGAGATGCTGGCCGCCATGGCGTCCATGGGCGTCAAGGTCGAGAAGCACCACCATGAGGTCGCCTCCGCCCAGCACGAGCTCGGCATGAAGTTCGACACGCTCGTGAGCACGGCCGACCAGATGCAGATCTACAAGTACTGCATCCACAACGTTGCACAATCCTATGGAAAGACTGCGACTTTCATGCCGAAGCCGGTCTATGGCGACAACGGTTCGGGCATGCACGTTCACCAGTCGATCTGGAAGGGCGGCAAGCCCCTCTTCGCCGGCAACAAGTATGCGGACCTCAGCCAGGAATGCCTCTACTACATCGGCGGCATCATCAAGCACGCCAAGGCGCTGAACGCCTTCACCAACCCGTCGACGAACTCCTACAAGCGTCTCGTCCCGGGCTATGAGGCTCCGGTGCTCCTCGCCTATTCGGCCCGCAACCGCTCGGCCTCCTGCCGTATTCCGTGGACGACCTCGCCCAAGGCGAAGCGCGTCGAGGTGCGGTTCCCGGATCCGACCGCGAACCCCTACCTTTGCTTCGCGGCGCTGCTCATGGCCGGCCTCGACGGCATCCAGAACAAGATCGATCCCGGCCAGGCCATGGACAAGGACCTCTACGACCTGCCGCCCAAGGAGCTGAAGAAGATCCCGACCGTGTGCGGTTCGCTCCGCGAGGCCCTCGCCAGCCTCGACAAGGACCGCGCCTTCCTCAAGGCCGGCGGCGTCTTCAACGACGACTTCATCGACAGCTTCATCGAGCTGAAGATGCAGGAAGTCGCCCGGTTCGAGATGACCCCGCACCCGGTCGAGTTCCAGATGTACTATTCCTGCTGATCCGGCAGGACCCTTCTTCCTCCCGGCCGCGGACCTTGCGGCCGACCTCCAGCCGGAGCCCTCGGGCTCCGGCTTTTTCGTTGGTTTCCCGTGCTTTCGAGCTGGCGCAAAAAAAAAGACGAAAATTTCTCGAGGCAGCCGGAACCAACTCCGCGGGACCGACGTTAATGGGCATCACCGGCTCATTCTGCCCCCACGGGCCGGTCCCCTTCAGGCTCCCCTTCTGGGGAGCCTTTTTCTTTTCCGGACAAGATCTTGCGACCCCTGTCGATGGATCCAGACCGGCTGCTTGGGCGTCATTCCGGATGGGCCGCCTAGCCGCACGCCGGTTGGCATGCGACAAGCGGAATGCTCAAGCTTGACAGGTTGATCCTTGGCCAGACGTCCGAAACCCGCCTCCGCTCTCCCGTCCCGCGAGGACGTCGTCGCTTTCATCGCGAAAACCCCCGGCAAGGTGGGCAAGCGAGAAATCGCCCAGGCTTTTGCCATCAAGGGCGGCGACCGGATCTGGCTCAAGCAGATGCTGAAGGATCTGGAAGACGACGGCGTGGTCGACCGCCGGGGCAAGCGCGTCCACAAGGCGGGTCAACTTCCCAACGTGGTCCTCGCGGACATCAAGACCCGCGATCGGGACGGCGAGCTCATCGCCGAGCCCGCCGAGTGGGATGCGGACGAGGATGGGGCCATCCCCAAGATCGTCATCAACCTGCCCCGCAAGCCGCGGCCCGGTCAGCCCGTGCCGGGCGTCGGCGACCGGGCGCTGATCCGCGTCGAGCCCCTGCGCGGGGAGGAAGGTCCCCGCTACACGGGCCGGGTGGTGAAGATCGTCGCCAAGAAGTCGGCGCAGATGCTCGGCATCTTCCATGCCCTGCCGGAGGGCGGCGGACGGATCGTGCCCGTCGAGAAGAAGTCCCGCGAACGGGAGTTCCTGGTGCGCCCGGGCGACGAGGGCGAGGCGCAGGACGGCGATCTCGTGGGCGCCACGATCTCGAAATCGCCCCGCCTGGGGCTGCCGCAGGCCAAGGTGCAGGAGCGCTTGGGTTCGGTGAAGTCGGAAAAGGCGGTGAGCCTCATCGCGATCCACGCCCACAGCATCCCGAACGTGTTTCCGGCCGAGGTGCTGAAGGAGGCCGAGGCTGCAAAACCCGCCTCCCTCGACGGGCGCGAGGATTGGCGCGCCCTCCCCCTCGTCACCATCGACCCGCCGGACGCCAAGGACCATGACGATGCGGTCCATGCCCGGCCGGACGAGGACCCGGACAATCCGGGAGGCCATGTGGTCACGGTCGCGATCGCGGACGTGGCGGCCTATGTGCGCCCGGGCTCCAGCCTCGACCGCGAGGCCCTGGAGCGCGGCAACTCCGTCTATTTCCCGGACCGGGTCGTGCCCATGCTGCCGGAGCGGATCTCGAACGATCTGTGCTCCCTGCGCCCGCAGGAGGATCGCCCGGCCCTCGCCGTGCGGATCGTCATCGGCCCCGACGGGCGCAAGCGCAGCCACAGCTTCCACCGGGTCATGATGCGCTCGGCCGCGAAGCTCTCCTACCAACAGGCCCAGGCCGCCATCGACGGGCGCCCCGACGAGGTGAGCGGGCCGGTGCTGGACCCGATCCTCAAGCCCCTTTGGGCCGCCTACGAGGCCCTGAAGCGGGCCCGGGACAAACGCGAGCCTCTCGATCTCGATCTGCCGGAGCGCAAGATCATCCTCAAGCCGGACGGCATGGTGGACCGCATCTTCGTGCCCGAGCGCCTCGACGCCCACAAGCTCATCGAGGAGTTCATGATCCAGGCGAACGTGGCCGCCGCTGAAGTATTGGAGAAGGCGGACCAGGACCTGATCTACCGAGTCCACGACGAGCCCTCGCTCGAGAAGATGCGCTCGCTCGGCGAGGTGCTGGCCTCCATCGGCCTGAAGCTCCCCAAGCAGGGTGCCCTTCAGCCCGCCCTCTTCAACCGCATCCTCGCGAGCGTGGCGGGCACCGAGCACCAGCTCTTCATCAACGAGGTGGTGCTGCGTTCGCAGAGCCAGGCCGAGTACGCCGCCGAGAATTACGGGCATTTCGGCCTGAACCTGCGCCGCTACGCCCATTTCACCTCGCCGATCCGCCGCTATGCGGACCTCATCGTCCACCGTGCTCTCGTCAGCGCGTTGAAGCTGGGCCCCGACGGCTTGCCCAAGGGCACGACGCTGCAGGAACTCGCGGAGGTGAGCGCCCGGATTTCCACGGCCGAGCGCCGCGCCATGGGGGCGGAGCGCGAGACCATCGACCGGCTCATTGCGCACCATCTCGCCGACCGGATCGGCGCCACCTTCGACGGGCAGATCTCCGGCGTCACCAAATCCGGCCTGTTCATCAAGCTGAGCGAGACGGGCGCGGACGGCTTCGTGCCCGCCAGCACCATCGGGGCGGACTACTACCGTTATGAGGAGGGCGCCCACGCCCTCGTCGGCGAGCGCACGGGCGAGACCTACCGGCTTGGCGACAAGGTGCAGGTGAAACTCGTCGAAGCGGCGCCCGTCGCCGGAGCGCTCCGGTTCGAGCTCCTGTCCGACGGCAAGTTCACCGGCAAGGCCCGTGGCGGACGCAAAGGCCATAAGCCCGCGCCTTCGTCGCAGGACCGCAAGTCGCGGGGACGAACGACGCCGCGCGTGAAAGAAAAGCGCAAGCGCGTCAGCGCCTGACAGCAAGGACACTCCGGATGGACGACGCTCGACTGCAGCCTCAGGCACATGCCGAGGACTCGCGCCGGCCCATCGTGGCGGACGATCCGGGCCGCATCGCCGCGATGCGCCGCGGCTTCATGGGCCGTTGTCCGGCCTGCGCCCAGGGCCGCCTGTTCCGCCGCTTCCTGAAGGTGGCGGATTCCTGCGAGACCTGCGGCACCGAACTCCACCATCACCGGGCCGACGACCTGCCGCCCTATCTCGTGATCTTTTTCGTCGGCCATCTGGTGGGCTACGGGATTCTCGTGGCCGAGACCCGGTTCGACGTGCCGCTTTGGCTGCATCTGGCGGTCTGGCCGGCCCTGACCCTCGTCCTGTGCCTGGGGCTTCTGCAGCCGGTGAAAGGCGCTGTCGTCGGCTTGCAATACGCGTTAGGGATGCACGGATTCGACGCCGCCAAGGTGGCGGCGCGAGGGCTGAAGACGGAGTCGGCGGGTGTCGGATACCAGGGCGCAGAGCATCACGGACCGTCTCACCTCCACGGAGCGTGACCGCGGCACGGCCAATATCCGACCCCGGGACGCCGCGACCCTCATCATCATCGACCGCAGCGCCCGCACCCCGAAGGTGCTGATGGGCCGCCGCCATCCGGGCCACAAATTCATGCCGGGCAAGTTCGTCTTCCCCGGCGGCCGGATCGAGGCCGGCGACCGCTCCATGCCCGTGGCCGGCGCTCTTCATGCCCGCGCCGAGCAGGCCCTGATGGCCCGCGTCACCCGCCCATCGACCAGCCGCGCCCGGGCGCTGGCGCTCGCCGCCATCCGCGAGACCTTCGAGGAGACGGGATTGCTGCTGGGCACCAAGGAGCACGGCGCCCCCGAGACATCGCCCGAGGGACCCTGGGCCGCGTTCCGGGAGCGGGGCGTCTTCCCTGATCTCGAGGCCCTTCAGGTTGTCGCCCGCGCCATCACCCCGCCCCGCCGGCCCAAGCGCTTCGACACCCGCTTCTTCGCCGTGGACCGCACCGCCATCGCCGAGGAGATGGGCGGCGTGATCGGCCCCGACTCGGAGCTGGTGGAGCTCGCATGGGTCACGGTGCCCGAGGCCAAAAAGCTCGACCTTCCCGTCATCACCCTTTCGATCCTGGAGGAGCTGGAGGACCGGATCGCCAAGGGTTTCGCCCCGGAGCTGCCGGTGCCCTTCTACTTCGAGCGCAACCGGAAATTCGTCCGCGAGCTCCTCTGAGGCCGGGCTTAACCCTTGACGTTCCGTGCCCTTTCGGGCATGGCTTGCCCAAGATTTCGGCCGGGTTCGCCCGGCCCTTTGCGTTTCGGCGCTGCCGAATTCTAACTCCGGAAGGGTCCGACCATGGCCAAGGCCGCTACTATCAAAGTGAAGCTCGTCTCGACCGCCGATACCGGCTACTTCTACGTGACGAAGAAGAACTCCCGCACCATGACCGACAAGCTCGCGATGAAGAAGTACGACCCCGTCGCGAAGAAGCACGTCGAGTTCAAGGAAGCGAAGATCAAGTAATTCCTGCCGGCTCAGGGCCGGTTGGCTTTGAAACCGCCCCGTTCGGGGCGGTTTTTTGTTGGGCGGCTGGATGCGCAAGACAACGAAAAAGGCGCCCGAAGGCGCCTTTTTGTCGGTCTGGAGTGAGGCAAACGACCGAGTGAGGTGGCCGGCTGGGGACGGTTATGAGGAGGCCACGATCCGCCCCCAGCACGGCCTAGCCCACGAAAACCCAGGAGATGCGGCGGACCTGAGCATTCCGTAGGGCGTCTACGTCTCCACACGCCTGTGGAGAATTCCTGTCAGAAAGGTACAGCAGACGGAGGTCATTGCAAGGAGCCAGCCGCCCTCCGCTCCTTTAAACACTTGTCAAGGTTAAGATGCCTCTGGACAGGAGTCCAGGCCCATGGCGCAACATCCTATCAGGTCACGCCGCGTCAGGCGGCCCAGCGCTCCGGCGGCAGGCGCCCGGTCCGCTGGCTGAGCGGATGAATGACTGGCACAGGTGGCTCCAGGACAGGCCGGCGCAGCAAAGCCGTCAGAGCCTGTTTATCGGCCATGAGGCGAACTCGCGCCAGAGCTTCCACCCGGCTCACCGGGCGCAGGAGCACATCGTCGGCACCGCAACCGGAAACGAACCTGGCGTCCGGCACATCGTCGCTCACGAGGAGCAGGCGAAGGGACGAGGCTGGATCCACGAGAAGAAGCTGACGACAGAGGCGCTGCGCCTCCCAATCGGGCCAGGCGGCGCCGACGATGGCAAGGTCGAAGGCGCCTTCGGCCGCACGGATGAGCCCCGCCGCCGCCTCGGCGAGCGCCGTCACGGGGCCTAATTCGGAGAGGATTTCGGCGAGTCGCGTGCGCGACCGCGGATTGGGGTCGAGGATCAGAATCCGTGGTGAGACCGCCTGGGCCGCGGCGGAGCCGGGGGACAGATGAGCGCGCCGGACGGCATCGCCGGCGAGCCGGGTCCGCTCGGCGAGGCTGCGCAGCCGCCAGGGCAGCGCGCCCTCCCCGCCTCCGAGTTCCAGGCATTCATCCGCCCCCGCCGCAACGGCCTCGAGCGCCCGCGCGGGCTCCCCAGGGGGCGTGAGAGCGAGGACGGAGACGGTGTTGGCCCTGCGCTTCACCAGCCCGCACAGGTCGAGGGCGCCGGTCGGGCCCGCATCGACCAGCACGACGTCGCAGCGCTCCTCGTCGCACAGGGCGAGCACGTCCTCGTCCGTCGTGCACAGGGAAACGGCGAAGGATTGGCCGAGGCGGAATTCCAGGGATTGGGCGAGGGAGAAGAGGCCGGTGCGCAGAGCGACCCGCCCCGTCATCGGACCGTGTCCGCGTCGAGATAGGTTTTGACGGTCGCGATGAACTTGGCGACCGAGATCGGCTTCGAGAGATAGGCCTCGCAGCCGCCCTCCCGGATCCGTTCCTCGTCGCCCTTCATGGCGAAGGCCGTTACCGCGATGACGGGGATCGACTTCAGCTCCTCGTCCTGCTTCAGCCAGCGGGTCACTTCGAGGCCGGAGACCTCGGGGAGCTGGATATCCATCAGGATCAGGTCCGGCTTGTGGGCGCGGGCAAGCTCCATCGCCTCGATCCCGTGTCCGGTTTTCAAGGTCGCGTATCCATGCGCCTCCAACAAGTCGTTGAAGAGCTTCATGTTGAGTTCGTTGTCCTCAACGATGAGAACGGTCTTTTTCATCATCACCGTCCCGCGGCGCTTGGGGCTGGGCAATCCGTGCGGATTGCCCCCTTCACGCGCCCGTCCATCCATCCGACAATAACCCTAAGGGAGAACCTCTTGACGAAATGCAAACCGGCTGGGGCATGAATACTTACAGAAAAATAACCAAGGACGAGGCTGAAACGACGGCTCTCAACGCTTTTTCGTTCCTGGCGCAGGACGATGAGCGCCTGACCCGCTTCCTGGAGACCACGGGTCTGCGGCCCGAGACGATCCGCCAGGCGGTCGAGACGCCGGGCTTCTTTGCGGCGGTGCTCGACTACGTGGCCTCCGACGAGCCCCTTCTGATCGACCTCGCCAAGGCGCTCGCCACCAAGCCCGAGCGGATCATGGAGGCGCGCTACACGCTCTCCCCCTCGGAGTTCGAGTGACGCGATGGCGGGTCCGGGCCCCTTGTGCCGCGACTGCCTGACCCTCGGGCGACCGGGGGCGAAGCGCTGCGAGACCTGTGGGTCCCCTCGCCTGCTCGCCCATGCGGAACGGGACGAATTGTCCATCGCCCATGTGGATTGCGACGCGTTCTTCGCGGCCGTGGAGAAGCGGGACAACCCGGACCTCGCCGACAAGCCCGTGATCATCGGCGGCGGCAGGCGCGGCGTCGTGGCGACCGCCTGCTACGTGGCGCGCACCTACGGGGTGCGCTCGGCGATGCCCATGTTCAAGGCCCTCGACGCCTGCCCCCAAGCGGTGGTGATCCGCCCGGACATGGAAAAGTACAAGGTGGCCGGCCGCGAGGTGCGCCGCCTCATGCTGGAGCTGACGCCCCTCGTCGAGCCGATCTCCATCGACGAGGCCTTTCTCGATCTCTCGGGCACGGAGCGCCTTCACCAGGGCAGCCCGACCCTCACCCTGGCCCGTTTCGCGCGGCGGGTCGAGGATGTGGTGGGGATCACCATTTCGGTGGGGCTCGCGCCCAACAAGTTCCTGGCCAAGATCGCGTCCGACCTCGCCAAGCCCCGGGGGTTCTCGATCATCGGGCGCGCCGAAGCGGCGGACTTTCTCGCCGAGAAACCGGTGGCGATCATCCCCGGTATCGGCACCGCCGCGCAGAGCCGGCTGGCCCGGGCCGGCGTCACGCGGATCCGCCACCTGAGGGAGATCGACCCCAAGACCCTGTTCCAGGCGCTTGGCCGCGACGCGCAGCGACTCACCCAGCTGGCCTGGGGGCGCGACGAGCGGCGGGTGACGCCGGAGAGGGAGACCAAGAGCATCTCGGCCGAGACCACCTTCGACACCGATCTGCGCAGCTTTGAGGATCTGGAGCCGGTCCTGTGGCGATTGTCGGAAAAGGTGTCCCGCCGCCTCAAGCAGGCGGGGCTCGCCGGGCAGAGCGTGACCCTGAAACTGAAGGATTCCGAGTTTCGGACCCTGACGCGCAGCCGCTCCGGCCTGCCGCCGACCCAACTCGCGGCCCGCCTGTTCGAGCCTGCCCGCCAGCTCCTCAAGACCGCTTGCGACGGCACGGCCTACCGTCTCATCGGGATCGGCGCGGCCGATCTGCGCGATGGCGCCGATGCGGATCAGGGCGATCTTGCGGATAGCAGCGTGAAGCGCCAGGCTCAGATGGAGGCGGCCATCGACAAGCTGCGGGACAAGTTCGGCGCCGCGGCGCTCCAGAAGGGCCTCGCGCTGAGGGGGCCGCGGCGCTGAAGATCAGCGCGCGCAGCTCGTCGGCGGCGAGACGTCGGCGCTCTTGAGGTCGCCGCGCAGGGCGAAGTCGCCGTAATCGAGCTTGAGCGCCCGGCTCACGCCGTTCTCGTAAAGCTCGAAGGAGATCGTGTAGGCGGGGGTCTGGTCCCCGGAGCCCGCCGTGTAGTAGCTGATGGAGACCGGCCAGCGGGGTAGCTTGGCGAGCGCATCCTGACGGGCCGGCTCCTCCAGATTCGCGCCGGCGCCCGGCTCGATGCGGCGGCCGATGACCGCGAGGGTGTCATAGACCTTCTTGCCGCCGTCCGAGCCGTCATAGACCTGCACCGACACGGTCGTCTGTCCGGCTTGGCCCGCCTCGATGAGACGCCTGAGGTGCTCGGTCGGGAAGATCGGGCGCGCCGGCAGGTTCACATTCTCCCGCTTCGGGGTGGTGAGCCGAATGGCGAGGCTTCCGTCGGGCCGCAGATCCGCCGTCCCGTCGATGCTGTCGTCGGCAATGCCCTCCATGCGGGATTCCGTCTTGAAACGGATCGACTTGCCGTCTCCGGCCTCGAAGGTGGCCGTGCGCACGTCGAGGGTGCGGGGTCCAGTCTCGGTGGAATCGAGAACGGTCACCTGTCGGTACTTCAGGGTGTAGCCCTCGCAGGCATCGCCGCCGAAATCGAAGGCGATCCGGCCGCTCGCCGAGTCTACGCTGCGGGACGATCCCGGCGGTCCGACGAGAGACAGATCGTAGATCGCCCGGTGAGGCACGAGGCGGATCCCTGGCCCGGTCTGGGCCGGAGCCGCAGAGCCGAGAAGGACGAGCGCGACACCCGTGGCAGCCAGCCGAAAGCGCATGAGAACTCCTGCGATGAAGGCCCCCTATCTAGGCACGCATGGTGGCAGGAGCAATGCTCGCGGCCTGCGCGCCGCCATTCGCAAACCGGCTTGCACCGCGGGATCGCTTCCGCCACAAGGCGGTCACGCTCCACCGACGACATCCAAGGGAGGCCATATGAGCGCCATCGACGCCAAGCTGCAGGAACTCGGGATCGTCCTGCCCAACCCGGCCGCGCCCGTCGCCAATTACGTGCCCTTCGTGCAGACCGGGAACCTCGTGGTGATCTCGGGCCAGCTCTGCCTTGGGCTCGACGGCAAGCTCGCCGATGGCCACAAGGGCAAGCTCGGCGGCGAGATTTCGGCTGAGACCGGGCAGGAAGCCGCGCGGCTCTGCGCCATCAACCTCCTTGCCCAGCTCAAGGCGGCTCTCGGCGGCGACCTCGACCGGGTGGTGCGCTGCGTGCGCCTCGGTGGCTTCATCAATGCCGTGCCGACCTATGCGGGCCTTGCCCCTGTCATGAACGGCGCGTCCGACCTCATGGTCCAGGTCCTTGGGGACAAGGGTCGCCATGCCCGCTCGACGATCGGCGTCGCCGAGCTGCCCCTCGATGCCTGCGTCGAGGTCGAAGGGATGTTCGAAGTCCGATGAGCGCCCCCGCCTGGCTGACTGCGCAGCCCATCGCCCATCGCGGCCTGCACGACAAGGCGAACGGCATCGTCGAGAACACCCTCTCGGCGGCCGACGCGGCTGTCGCTCGGGGCTTTGCGATCGAGTGCGACGTGCAGCTCTCCGCCGACGGCGAGGCGATGGTCTTTCACGACTTCACCCTTGAGCGGCTCACCGCCGAAACCGGCCGGGTGATCGACCGCAAGGCTGTGGATCTGGCCCGCATCGGCATCGCGGGCTCTGCCGCCGACAGGATCCCGACCCTCGACGATCTCCTCGGTCGGATCGCGGGACGGGTGCCGCTCGTCTGCGAGATCAAAAGCGCCTTCGATGGGGACATGCGCCTCACGGAGCGCACCTGCGCGGTTCTCGCGGGCTACCAGGGCCCGGTGGTGGTGAAGTCCTTCGACCCACGGATCGTCGCGCATGTGCGGGCCGTCGCGCCCGACCTCGTGCGCGGCATCGTCGCCGAGGCCAACCACACGGACAAGAGCTACGACCGCCTCTCGGCGGACGAGAAGCGCGAGCTCGGCCAGCTCCTCCATTTCGAGCGCTCGCAGCCGCAATTCATCTCCTGGCGCGTCGGCGACCTCCCGGCCGCCCCGCCCTACCTCGCCCGGCTCCTCGGCCATTGCCCGGTGATGACTTGGACCGTCCGCACCCCTGAGCAGCGCGCGGTTGCCGAGCGGCATGCGGACCAGATGGTGTTCGAGGGGTTCCTGCCCTGACGACCGCCGCGGCAGCGATGTCGCGGCCCGCTTGCGCCCTTCGCGGGCTCCCATAGGTTGGTGGCGTGCCCCTCCAGGTCAAAGTCGCCCAATCCCTCTCCGCCGTCCCGCCCGAAGCCTGGGACGCCTGCGCGTTTCCGGGCGCGCGGGGCGACGAGGAGCCGCATAACCCGTTCCTCTCCCACGCCTTCCTGTCGGCCCTGGAGGATTCGGGCTGCGTCGGCGGGCGCAGCGGGTGGAACCCGATCCACGTGCTCGTGGAGGACGAGGCGGAGCGCCTCCTCGCGGCGGCGCCCTGCTACCTGAAATCACACTCGCAGGGCGAATACGTCTTCGACCATGCCTGGGCCGACGCCTATACCCGGGCCGGCGGGCGCTATTACCCGAAGCTTCAAATCTCGGTGCCGTTCACGCCGGCGACGGGTCCAAGGCTGCTCGTGGCAGAGGGTCCCGAGGTCCAGTCGGCGCGGGCGCATCTCGTGGCGGGCCTGCGCGCCCTGCGCGATCAGGTCGATGCCTCCTCGATCCACGCCACCTTCGTGCCGGAGGACGAGGCGGCGGCCCTGGAGGCGGAGGGATTCCTGCGCCGGTCCGACCAGCAATTCCACTGGTTCAACGAGGGCTATGTGACCTTCGAGGACTTCCTCGCCGCCCTGTCCTCCCGCAAGCGCAAGACCATCCGCCGGGAGCGGCGGGATGCGCTCACCAACGGAGTCACCGTGGAATGGGTTACGGGGAGCGATCTGACGGAGGCGCATTGGGACGCCTTCTTCGCCTTCTACATGGATACGGGCTCCCGCAAATGGGGCCGGCCCTATCTCAACCGGCGCTTCTTCTCCCTCATCGGCGAACGCATGCGGGAGCGGGTCCTGCTGGTGATGGCAAAACGCGCCGGCCGCTACATCGCCGGCGCCATCAACTTCCTAGGGGACACGCGCCTCTATGGGCGCAACTGGGGCTGCGTCGAGGAGCATCCCTTCCTGCATTTCGAGGTCTGCTACTACCAGGCGATCGATTTCGCGATCAGCCGGGGCCTCGGCCGGGTCGAGGCCGGCGCGCAGGGGGAGCACAAGCTCGCCCGCGGCTACAGGCCGGTCATCACCCATTCCGTCCACGACATTCCCGACCCGTCCTTCCGGCGGGCCGTGGCGTCCTACCTGGAGCGGGAGCGGGCCTATGTGGAGGAGATCGCGGACGACCTCTCCTCCGCGACGCCGTTCAAGCGCGTGGCCGAGGAGCAGGAATAGCGGAACTGCCCAAGACCTGTCCTCGGCGACGCCGCTCGCGCGTCGAGCGGGAGCGGCCTAGAGGGCCTGCTTGATCGTTTGGAGCCCGTTGAGGATGGCCGCCGGCGAGGTGCCGATGGCATCGAGCAGCGCCACCACGATCCAATAACCGGCGAACAGGATCACCGGCACCAGAATCCAGCCCAGGATCTCTTCGAACCAGAGGCGCCGCCGGCGGCGCTCCCAGCGCAGCTCGCGGCCGCTCTTGCGAGACGGGGCGTGGATCTCGTCGACGGCCTCAAGGGGGCCCTGCTGAACGTCCGTGGTCATGGGCGTGTCGAAGTCCTTCACAAGGAACCGCGTTCCCTCAAGGCCGACGATGCGCCCGCCGGCTGGCCGACCCCGGAGGGTCGGCCAGCCTCAGGTTCGGGTCAGGCCCGGACGAGCGGCACCTTCGGAACGGTGCGGATTCCGCCACCGCCTTTATCACCGCCGCCCTTCGGCTTCGAGGATTTCTTCGGCTTCGAATAGCCGCGGACCTTGGGCTTCGCCTTCTTCTTGGCGGCGTTGCGCACGTCCTTCTCGGGCTTCGGGGTCGCCGGGCCTTCCGGGTACTCGAAGGCCAGGCTCTTGAGACCGATGTCGTCGGTCTTCACCACCACCCGGACGGCCCCGCCGTCCTTGAGGCGGCCGAAGAGCACGTCGTCGGCCAGCGGCGTCTTGATGGTCGACTGGATGAGCCGGGCCATCGGACGGGCGCCCATGGCCTCGTCGTAGCCGTGCTCGGTGAGCCAGTCGCGGGCCTCGTCCGTGAGCTCGATGGTGACGTTGCGGTCCGCAAGCTGGGCCTCGAGCTGGAGCACGAACTTGTCCACCACCTTCTGCACGACCTCCTTCGGCAGATGGCCGAACGAGATGGTGGCATCCAGGCGGTTCCGGAACTCGGGAGCGAACAGCTTGTTGATCGCCTCCGAATCGTCGCCCTCGCGCTTTGTCCGGGTGAAGCCGTAGGCCGGACGGGCCAAGTCGGCGGCTCCCGCATTCGTGGTCATGATGATGATCACGTTGCGGAAATCGACCTGCTTGCCGTTGTGGTCCGTCAGCTTCCCGTGGTCCATCACCTGGAGCAGAATGTTGAACAGGTCCGGATGCGCCTTCTCGATCTCGTCGAGGAGCAGCACGCAGTGCGGATGCTGGTCGACCCCGTCGGTCAGGAGGCCGCCCTGGTCGAAGCCCACATACCCGGGAGGCGCGCCGATGAGGCGGCTGACTGTGTGGCGCTCCATGTACTCGGACATGTCGAAGCGGAGCAGTTCCACCCCGAGGGTCGTGGCGAGCTGCTTGGCCACCTCCGTCTTGCCGACGCCGGTCGGGCCGGCGAAGAGGTAGGAGCCGATCGGCTTGTCCCCGTCCCGCAGCCCCGCCCGGGCGAGCTTGATGGCCGAGGTCAGGGCGTCGATTGCCTTTTCCTGCCCGTACACCACCCGCTTGAGGGAGTTTTCCAGGTTCGACAGGACCTCCGCGTCGTCCTTGGACACGGTCTTGGGCGGGATCCGGGCCATCGAGGCGATGGTGGCCTCGATCTCCTTCACGCCGATGGTCTTCTTGCGGCGGTTCTCGGCGACGAGCATCTGCGAGGCGCCCGTCTCGTCGATCACGTCGATCGCCTTGTCCGGGAGCTTGCGGTCGTTGATGTAGCGGGCCGAGAGCTCCACGGCCGCCTTGATGGCGTCGTTCGTGTAGCGGAGCTTGTGGAACTCCTCGAAATAAGGCTTCAGGCCCTTCACGATCTCGATGGCATCCGGCACCGACGGCTCGTTCACGTCGATCTTCTGGAAGCGGCGCACGAGGGCCCGGTCCTTCTCGAAGTACTGGCGGTACTCCTTGTAGGTGGTCGAGCCGATGCAGCGCAGGGAGCCTTGCGCAAGGGCGGGCTTCAGCAGGTTCGAGGCATCCATGGCTCCGCCCGAGGTGGCGCCCGCACCGATGACCGTGTGGATCTCATCGATGAACATGATGGCGTTCGGATGCGCCTCGATCTCCTTCATCACCTGCTTGAGGCGCTCCTCGAAGTCGCCCCGGTAGCGGGTACCGGCGAGCAGCGTGCCCATGTCGAGGGAGAACACCGTCGCGTTCTCCAGGACCTCGGGCACCTCGCCCTGGATGATCTTGCGGGCGAGGCCTTCGGCGATGGCGGTCTTGCCCACACCCGGGTCGCCCACCAGAAGCGGGTTGTTCTTCTGGCGGCGGCAGAGGACCTGGATCGTGCGCTGCACCTCGGCCTCGCGGCCGATCAGCGGGTCGATCTTACCGTCCTTCGCCTTCTTGTTCAGGTTGACGCAGTAAGCCTCGAGGGCATCGCCCTTTTTCTTCGGACGGTCGTTCGAATCCTCGCCCGTCGGGCGCTCGTTCGAGGATTCCTCCTCGGCGCCGCGGTTCGGACGGCTCTCGGTGAGGCCCGGACGCTTGGCGATGCCATGGCTGATGTAGTTCACCGCGTCGTAGCGGGTCATGTCCTGCTCTTGCAGGAAATAAGCCGCATGGCTCTCCCGTTCGGCGAAGATCGCGACGAGCACGTTCGCCCCCGTCACCTCTTCCCGGCCGGAGGATTGCACGTGAATGACGGCGCGCTGGATGACGCGCTGGAACCCGGCGGTCGGCTTGGAATCCTGGCGCCCATCCGCCACGAGGTTCGCAAGCTCGGTATCCACGTATTCCACGAGGTTCCGGCGGAGGACGTCCAGATCCACATTGCAGGCCCGCATGACGGCGGCGGCGTCCTGGTCGTCGAGCAGCGCCAGAAGGAGATGTTCAAGCGTCGCGTATTCGTGACGGCGCTCGCCCGCGAGGGCGAGGGCTCGATGAAGGGCTTGTTCAAGACTGCGAGAGAAGCTCGGCAAGGGCTTGGTTTCCTGTGAAGGAGGAATCTCTTGGGCGCTATTTCTTTTCCATGACGCACTGGAGCGGATGCTGGTGTTTCCGGGCGAAATCCATCACCTGGGTCACCTTGGTCTCGGCGACCTCGTAGGTGAACACGCCGCACTCGCCGACGCCGTTCTGGTGGACGTGCAGCATGATGCGGGTCGCGTCCTCCCGGTTCTTGTTGAAGAAGCGCTCCAGCACGTGCACCACGAACTCCATGGGGGTGTAGTCGTCGTTCAGGAGGAGAACGCGGTACAGGTTCGGTCGTTTCGTACGGGGCTTCGTCTTCGTGATGATTGCAGTGCCGGAACGATTGTCGTCGTCGTTGCCGCCCGGGTTCTGGGACCCGGATGCGACCGTCGCCGGAGCCCGGCGCCGCGGGCCAGGGGCGACCGTCATCGTCCGCCGACGAGCCGTGGAGCCCGGGAGCGCTTGCAGCATGGTGTCTCGATCAACCCTCGCCATGGATGCCCGTGAAGGATGTTCTTGAGCGGCTCGGAACCGCCGGCTGCCTGCAAATCATAGGGCAGTGTCGCCCCAAAGCGACCGCCAGATCAACCAGATGGGAATGCGGATGCGCCGGCAAAAGGGCGCGGCGGCTCTGGGCGACTGAACACAAGGTCGCGGGTTCACGCATTCGGGGCCGGCAAACCGCCGGACGGAGCAGGGACGCGCCTCAAACGAAAAACGCCCGGCCTTGCGGCCGGGCGTCTGGCGATCCGGTTCGGATCGAAGCTTACTTCGCCTTGGCGACGATCGCCTCGAGCGGCTTGAAGGCCTCCTTGGCGAACGAGGCGTAGAGCTCGCCCATCTTGGTCGACTGGGCGACGAAGCCCTCGTAGGCGGTCTTCAGGTAGTCGCTGTGGATCTCGATGGCCTTGTCGAGCGACTTGGCGCCCGCGAGCTTCTCGAACGTGGCCGTCGAGGTCTCGAAGGACTTCTTGGCATAGTCGGTGGTCTCGACGGCGATCGCCTGGGCGCCCTTGGACACGGCGCCGAACGTCTTCATGACGGCGTCCATGTTGTCCTGGCCGAACTTCTGGAACTGGTCGAACTGCTGCATCATCGTGATCTCAGCGCCGGCGCGCTGCCCCTTCAAAGCTGGTCCGCAGGTGCGGTTGGTCTCCGCGTCTGCGGATGGCCCACTATGTGCACTGCACAATAAATGTCAATAATATTGTGCGATGCACAATTGGACACTTCCGGCAAAGCTCTATTAACTCGGCCGTAACCGCAAACTCCTAGCGTAAGCGGGTGTGGTGCGCAGGACACGTTTCCCCTCAAGGGAAAGCCTCGCATCGCCCTGTCGGGACCAGGGATACAGGGACGGTTGCATAATGATGATTGGTTGCGTTCCGGTCAGACGCCGCAAGATCATGGCTCTGGCCACCATTGCAGGCGTGACGGCGTCCATCGTCGTCGGTTTGTCGTCTCCCGCCGAAGCGGCGCGCCGCAAGCGCGGCAATGCGGGCGGCGGGTATAACCCGCCTTACGCGGCCATGGTGGTCGACGTGAAGACGGGCCGCGTGCTCCACGCGGTCAACGAGGATGCCCCGCGCTTCCCCGCTTCGGTGACCAAGGTCATGACGCTCTACCTGCTCTTCGAGCAGCTGGAGCGCGGCAAGGTCAGCCTCGATACGCCCCTGCACGTTTCCGCGAACGCCGCCCGTCAGGCGCCGTCCAAGCTCTTCCTCGATGCGGGCGACACGATCGCGGTGGAGGACGCCATCAAGGCGCTCGTCACCAAGTCCGCGAACGACGTGGCGGTCGTGGTCGCGGAGAATATCGGCGGCTCGGTCGACGACTTCGCCGACATGATGACCCGCAAGGCGCGCTCGCTCGGCATGAGCAGCACCACCTTCACCAACCCGTCCGGCCTGCCCGATCCCGAGCAGGTGACGACCGCCCGCGACCTGACGATCCTCGCGCGCGCCGTCCAGGACCGCTTCCCCAAGTATTACCGGTACTTCCAGACCCGCGTGTTCAACTATGCCGGGGTCGGCCACAAGAATCACAACAAGCTGCTCGGCCGCGTCGAGGGCGTGGACGGCATCAAGACGGGCTTCACCCGCGCCTCCGGCTTCAACCTGATGACGAACGCCAAGACCGACGACCGCCACATCGTGGCCGTCGTGCTCGGCGGCAAGTCGGGAGGCAGCCGCGACCAGATCATGGCGCAGCTCGTGAACACCACCCTGCCCCGGGCCTATGCGGGCCTGCGCCAGACCCCCGCCATCGGCGACGGCGCTCCGGCCACGCGTCCGACCCAGGTCGCGGAGGCGGCTCCGCCTGCTCGCCCGGTTCAGGTGGCCGAGGCCGCTCCCGCCGCGTCGGCTCCCCTGCCCCTGCAGCGCCAGACCGTTCAGCCGGCTCCGGCCGTCGAGACCACGGCGGCGGTGCCCTCGGCGCCGCAAGCAGCGCCCCAGGCCGCAGCCCGCAAGCCGCTCGACCTGAACTCGCTCCGCCCCGTGGTGGCCTCCGCCTCGGGCGCCGGTACGGCGACGCCCTCGCAGCCCATGCGGCTTCAGCCGAACGGCCTCGCCCTGCCCGCTACCGCGCAGGCCTACGCTCCGGTTCAAGCCGAGCCTCAGCCAGCCCGCATCGTTCCGCCTGCGCCGATTCCGGCTCCGGTCGCCTCTGCGCCCCTACCCCCGGCCGCGCCCGTCGCGAAGGTCGAGGATCGGCTTCCCGTGGGCCACACGGTGGTGGCGAAGGCCGAGCCCGTCGAGGCGAAGGTCACCGAGACGAGGTCCGCCGCCCGTCCGTCGGTCACGGGCTGGGTAATCCAGCTCGGCGCCATGGACGACGAGGACAAGGCGAAGACGATGCTCGACGCGGCCAAGTCCAAAACCGGTCGGACCCTCGCCCGCGCCTCCGCTTTCACTGAAAAGGTGACGAAGAGCGGCTCGACCCTCTACCGCGCCCGGTTCTCAGGCTTCGACGAGGCGGAGGAAGCCGAGGCGGCCTGCAAGGCCCTCAAGCGCAACGGGTTCGCCTGCTTCGCGACCCGTAGCTGATCGTGTGCTTTCGGGTCGGCGGCGCGTGTTTGCCGCCGGTTCCCGCTCTATCCGTCCGTCCGTAATCGCGCGTGGAGTATCAGCGATGTCGGCTCAACAGGATCTCTTTGGCTTGGTTCACCCGGGCCGCGAGATACGTCGATCCCCCCTGGTCGGGGTGCAGTTTCTTCATCAGCGTCCGGTGAGCATGCCGAACGGCGTCGACCCCGGCGCCCGGCTCAAGCCCCAGGATCTGGTAAGCCTCCTCTTCCGTCATCGCGCCTGGTTGCGCCTGGGCGCGCGACCGCGGGTCCGCGTCACGCTCAGCGTGTTCACGCCATCCGGCAAACCGGCGGTCGAGATACGCTTCTAGGAGTCGCATGCCGTCCGGGTCCGACGCGCGGCACTCATCATGGAGACGCTGGAGCGCGGGCGGGTCGAGCTCGTCGAGCCGGCGTCCGGCAAAGGTGCCGGCCAGGACCGACCCGGTCATGGTGCCGCTGTCGTGGTCGAGTTCCATCTCGACCATGGCGGAGCGAACCCGCGAGACGCTGCCGGCCTTGCGCTTCGTGTTCGGCCCACCGAGGCCCGGGATTCGCAGCCAGGGGAGCTGGAAGGCGCTCCAGCCAAGCAGCCAAGCGCCGACGCCGCCGAGCAGGAATGCCATGTCGATTCGCCCGCGCAGGGCCATGAGGCCGGCGCCGCCGAGGGCGAGGATCCCGCCGACGACCTTGAGGGCTTTCGCCAACGCCTTCGTATCCGCTCGCGCGAACACCTTCGATAGCCACCAGACGACCGCCAGGGCCGCAATGCCGTAGATCAGCGTCATGGCTGCCCCCCACCCATGGCGGTGAGGAGCGCCCTCGCCTGCCCGTTATTCGCCGCAAGACGCTTCAGACCCTCCGATCCTTGCGCCGCATAGGCCGCAGCCGCCCGCAGCAATTCGGCGAGAGCGCCGGGCGCGCCGGCATCGAATCTCGCATAGGCGCCGCCGGTGAGACGGGCGATCTCCTTGAAGGCCGATGCTGCGGTCGGATCGTGGCCCTCGTGAAAGAGAAAGGCCTTCACGCCGAGCAGCCCCAGCTCGCCCGCGACGGCGCACAGATCGTCGATGGGCTCCTCCATGGCGTCGCCAACATAGACGAGGACGCGCAGCGGCGTGCGGGCGGCTTCCGTGCGCACATGACGGAGGACGCGGCCGATCTGCGTGTGGCCGCCGCGGCAATCGATTCGGCTCATGAGGGCGGTGAGCGCCGAGGGATCCGCCACCCAGCGTGAGGAGCGGCATTCGTCGAAGCCGCGGAAATAGACGAGCTGCACCTCAAGCCCGCCGATGCCCGCCGCCGTGGCGAACATGTCGCCCTGGACCCGGCAGGCGAGGTCCCAGGTGGGCTGCCGGCTCATGGTGGCGTCAAGGGCGAAGACGAGGCGGGGCCGAGGCGTGCCATCGGCCCGAGGCGCGACCTTTTGGGCTGTGTCGAGGAAGGAATCGATCAGCGCTCCGGAGGAGCCGGCGGATCGGGCCAGATCGGTCTTGTCGCTCATGCCCCCATCATGTGGGGGCTGAGCCGGGGCTTGCAAATCGCGACGGCCCCCGAATGAAAAAGGCCCGCCGAAGCGGGCCTGATCGTCAGTGGAGGACGCGGGCAGCGGGCTGCTGCTGACGCTGCCTTTCCCAGGCTCTCACAGCGACGCCGTTGATGCCGGAGTCGTGGAGGCGATCGCTCAGATCGATGAAGTGGCGCTCCGTCAGTTCCAGGTCGATTTCGATCTGATCGTCATCCGGCGTGTCGATCTCGGCAGCCGCATAGCGCTCGAACGCCGCCGACATCTCGGCATAGGCGAACGCGACGGGCATGGTGCGGAAGATCGTGGAGAATTCCTCGTCTAGATCGCCCGTCTCAAGATCGCGCATCTGGACGAGATACCCGTCCGAATGCTCGCACACTTCGTAACGCCAGTGCCGGCCTTCAGATGCCGCAAGGAGCATCGCAACCTCCACTCAACTGAACCGTGGAGCGGTTGAGGGGCTTCGGGGAAGCCTCGCGAACTCCAGCGGATGGTACTGCTGAGCAAATGCGAATCAGAGCCGGACGGTTCCAAGTAGCTCCCGGCCGTCAAGAGGCTCGTCCGATGAGCCGGTCGTAACGCCCCTTGACGTGGTCGCCCGCACTCGGAGGCGGAGTTCATCCTGGGGACTGGTCGTCGCGAGAACCTTGATTTCTCCAGGCGGGAACGGGGTCAGCGACGACCGCCGACATCGACGCGGACACGGCCGGAGACCCGGAGCTGGGAGCCGTAGCCGAGATCGACGAACCCCGCATCGCGGCCCGTTCTTACCCTTTCGGACGGCGCCTGCTTCATCCGGTCGCTCCCTTGCGCGCAGCCCGGCGCCGGCGGCACGCGCACGCCGGGCGGCAGATCGGCGGGAGCGCGGCATTCGCGCGCGGACGCCGCGCCGGCGAGGAGCGTCGCGGCAAGAACCAGAAGAACGCGGGTCATGCCTAAGCGTGTCATAGGAGGCCGAGATCGGCCAGCTCGCGGCGCATGGCTTCCGGCATCTGCGCGAGATCGCCAGAGCCGCGCCCGAGATCGCGCGGCGTGTCCTTCGGTTCGAGGTAGCGCCAACCCTGGAACGGGCGATAGGGCCGCGGCTCCACCGGAACGACGTTAGGCTCCAAAACCAAATGGCAGCGGCCGATGCCGGCGCCATCCGTAAAGGGACGGATGGCCAGCAGCGTCTGGCGACACATGACCTGTCCCTTGATCACCCAATAGAGCGAGCCGCCGCCGACGATCTCGTCCATGCGCTTTGGCACCATGCGGGTGGTGTGCGCCTGCTCGTAGGGGCGCCCGAGCCGCCTGTGCAGCGTCTGGTTCTCCTCGATCCACTCCTCGAGATCGCGGATCGAGTCGCAGCCGACGCAGAGCTTGATGAGATGCAGGGGCATGCGATCTTGAACCATGGGCGGCGCGCCCGCGCAAACGGACGCCGCGCCGCAGCCTCACTCCTCGGTTTTCAGCACGATGAGCCGCGCGCCCTCCGCCACCTGAGCGCCGGGCTCGGCCGCGATCTCGGCCACCTCGCCATCGGCAGGCGCGACGAGCGCGTGCTCCATCTTCATGGCTTCCACGATGGCGAGCCGCTGGCCCTTCTCGACCCGGTCGCCGGGCTGCACGAAAACCGCGATGAGCTTGCCGTGCATGGGCGCCTTCACGGAGCCGCCCTCGTCCATGTGCTCCAGATCGACGGCGAAGGGATCGCGCAGGGCGACGCGGGTCTGCCGTCCCCGGTCGAGCACGATGACCCCGTCATCCGCTTCGACGATGGTGTAGTCCTCATCGTCCTCGGAGCGCTCGACGCCGGCCACGAACGCGCCGTCCTCGTCCCAGGACAGGTGCAGTTTGGTGGGCTCGCCATCCACCACGAGGTCGAGCCCCGTATCGCGACGCCCGAGAAGCTGGAAGCTGTCGGCACGCCACCACGGCCCGCCCACGTCGCCCCCATGCTCGGCAGCGCGCATGACGACCGAAGCCTGATCGTTCTGCACGAGGTAGAGCGCGCCCGCCGCGACGACCGCCTTATCGTTCTCGCGCGGCACAGCTCCGAGGTCCTGCAGATTGCGATCGATGAAGCCGGTATCGAACCGCCCTGCCCGGAATTCCCCGGCCTCACAGAGCTTCTTCAAGAACGCCACGTTGGTCTTCGGGCCCGCGACCACGGTCTCACCGAGCGCCTGCGCCAGCCGGTCCATGGCCTCGTCGCGCGTGGCGCCATGGGCGATCACCTTGGCGATCATCGGGTCGTAGAACGGCGTCACCTCGTCGCCCGCCTCGACGCCCGTGTCGATGCGGATGCCCTCGCCTTCCGGGAATTCGAGAGCCCAGAGCTTGCCCGTCGAGGGCAGGAATTCCTTTTCGGGATCTTCCGCGTAAAGACGCGCCTCGACCGCATGGCCGTCGATGGCAAGATCGCCTTGAGTGAACGGCAGCCGCTCGCCGGAGGCCACCCGGAACTGGAGCTCCACGAGGTCGAGCCCGGTGATCGCCTCGGTGACGGGATGCTCCACCTGGAGGCGCGTGTTCATTTCCATGAAGTAGAAGCGGTCGGGCCGCAGACCCTCGCGTCCGTCGGCGATGAACTCCACCGTGCCGGCGCCCACATAGCCCACCGCGCGGGCGGCCTCCACGGCGGCATTGCCCATGGCGGCGCGCATCTCCGGCGTCATGCCGGGCGCGGGCGCCTCCTCGATGACCTTCTGGTGCCGGCGCTGGAGCGAGCAGTCGCGCTCGAAGAGATGCACCACGTTGCCGTGTCCGTCCGCGAAGACCTGGATCTCGATGTGCCGCGGGGAGAGCACGTATTTTTCCACCAGCACGCGGGGATCGCCGAAGGCGTTCTGCGCCTCGCGCTGAGCGCTCTCGAGGGCCGCATCGAAATCGACGGCCTTGTCGACCCGCTTCATGCCCTTGCCGCCGCCGCCGGCGACCGCCTTGATGAGCACCGGATAGCCGACCTCGTAGGCCTTCCCCCGGAGGAACTCGGGCTCCTGCTTCGAGCCGTGATAGCCCGGCACCACCGGAACGCCGGCCTGAGACACGAGCGCCTTCGCGGCATCCTTCAGGCCCATCGCCTTGATGGCGGAGGCCGGCGGGCCGACGAACACGATGCCGTTGGCGGCGCAGGCCTCGGCGAACTCGGCGCGCTCGGACAGAAAACCGTAGCCCGGATGGATGGAGGCCGCGCCCGTGCGCTTCGCCACCTCGATGATCCGGTCGATGACGAGATAGCTCTCCCGAGCCGCCGCCGGCCCGATCAGATGCGCCTCGTCCGCCATCTGGACGAACATCGCCCCCGCATCCGCCTCCGAATGGACCGCGATGGTCCGCATCCCGAGGCGCTTGGCGGTGCGGATGATCCGGCAGGCAATCTCGCCGCGATTGGCGATGAGGACGCTGTCGAGCATGGGATGTCCTTGCGGCAAGGGCTTTGCCGCACAGCTAGAACATGCTGGGGGTGTTTGTCACCCCGGCGCAAGCGGCCCCGCTCAGAACGCCGCCTCCGTGGTGGACGAGACTGGGGTCAGGCCGGATCGCCACTGCAGATCGAGCAATAGCCCCACGGGAAGAGCCGAGAGGACAGGGGTGGTCGGCACGCCCGCTGCATCGAGGAGGCGGGCCGTCCAATGGTTGCAGACATTCAGAACATGGAAGGAGCCTCGCGCCTCGTAGAACAGGCTGGGACCGTAGAGGCCGGGGCCGATCTCGACCGGCAGCCCGTCTGCGGGGCGCTCAAAGGTTTCATCGAGAAGCATGAGAAGACGGCGAAGGCCCTCGCGCGAGAGGCGCAGGTGGACCAGATCAGCCGATGGGAAGGTGACCCGCGGCGCACCTTGGACACCGACGATATGCAAAACGGACCCGTTGCCGGGCCGAAAGAGAGCGCTGAGAGCAAGCCGCCAGTTCAGCCGGTCGATGGTGGGAACCTCAGCGTAGAAGCGCCGCTCGCCCCAGCCTACCTCGATCCAATCATAGGCGCTAAAGCGGACCGCCACGGCGAGCACGGCGCCCAGCCGTCCCTCCGAGGCGAAACCTCGCACCACACTCGTCGGCAGGATGAGACCGGAATGATAGCCGTTCCCGACAAGATAAGCGTCGACGGCATCCTCTCCGGCCGGGAAGAGGGAGGGATCGCCCGGGCGCGCCGTGAGCACCGTCGCCATGGCGAGGGCGGTCAAGGCCGCCGCAAGCATCAGGCCAACGAGGCGCAGGGCGCGCAGCAAGGGACTACCCCTGCAGCCGCTTCAGTGCCTCTTCCATCTTGGCCTTGCGGGCCTGCGCATCCTCGCGGCGCTCGCGCTGCTCCTCGACGATCTCCTCGGGAGCCCTGGCCATGAAATCCGCATTCCCGAGCTTTGCGTCGATCTTGCCGATGTCGCCGTCGAGCTTCTGGATTTCCTTCTTGAGGCGCGTCTGCTCGGCCGCGAGGTCCACGACGCCTTCGAGGGGCAGCGCGGCCACCTCGCCGCGGACGATGAGCTGCACCGAGCTCTTGGGCGCCGAATCCGCCACCGAGATATCCGAGAGGCGGGCGAGACGGCGCAGGGTGTCGCTCCAGCGCTCGGCGCGGGCTTTGACCCCGGCGGAAGGCGTGACGAGCACGAGCGGGATTTGGGCGCCCGCCGGCACGTTCGTCTCGGAGCGCGCGGAGCGGATCTCGGTCACGAGGTCCACGACCCAGCCGATCTCGGCCTCGGCCTCGGCGTTCACGAGGCCCGACAGATCGGACCAGGGCGCGAGCGCCAGCACCGATTGGCGCGCCTCGCCCTCCTCGCCCTTGATGGCCCACAGCTCCTCCGTGAGGAAGGGCATGAACGGGTGCAGGAGCTTGCAGATCTCGTCGAAGATGAAGGCGATGGTGGCGCGGGTCTCGTCCTTCGCCGGGCCGTCGGCGCCCTGGAGCACGGGCTTGGCGAGTTCGAGAATCCAGTCGCAGAAGCCGTTCCAGACGAAACGATAGGCGCCGAGCGCCGCGTCGTTGAAGCGGTAGCCCACGATGCCCGCCTGAACCTCCTGGATCGCCTTCGCGCATTCGCTGAGCGCCCAAAGGTTCAGGGTCTCCTTCACGCCGGATGGATCGAAGCCCGGCACGCGGCGGCACTCGTTCATCTCGGCAAAGCGCGCGGCGTTCCAGATCTTCGTGGCGAAGTTCCGGTAACCCTCCACGCGCTGCACGGAGAGCTTGATGTCACGTCCCTGCGCCGCCATGGCGGCGAGCGTCATGCGCAGGGCATCGGCGCCGTACTGGTCCACCACGTTGAGCGGGTCGATGACGTTGCCCTTCGACTTCGACATCTTGGCGCCCTTCTCGTCGCGAACGAGGGCGTGGATGTAGACCGTATCGAAGGGCGCCTCGTCCATGAAGTGGAGGCCCATCATCATCATCCGCGCGACCCAGAAGAAGATGATGTCGAAGCCCGTGACGAGGGTGTTGGTGGGATAGTAGCGCGCGACTTCCGGGGTCTTCTCCGGCCAGCCGAGCGTCGAGAAAGGCCACAACGCGGAGGAGAACCAGGTGTCGAGCACGTCCTCGTCGCGGCGCAAAGCCACGTCGCGCCCGTGCTTGGCGCGAGCCTCCGCCCTCGCCTCCTCCTCGGAGAGCGCCACGAAGATGTTGCCCTCGTCGTCGTACCAGGCGGGGATCTGGTGGCCCCACCAGAGCTGGCGAGAGACGCACCAGGGCTCGATGTTCTCGAGCCACTGGAAATAGGTCTTCTCCCAATTCTCCGGCACGAAGCGCGTCTTGCCCTCGCGCACGACGCCGAGCGCGCGTTCCGCCAGCGGCTTCACGTCCACGTACCATTGGTCCGTGAGGTAGGGCTCGATCACCACGCCCGATCGGTCGCCGTGGGGCACCATGTGGGTGTGCGGCTCGATCTGAACGAGCGCGCCCGCCTCCTCCAGCATGGCGACGATCTGCTTGCGGGCCGTTGCCCGGTCCACGTTGTGGAGCGCCATGACGGGGCCGAGCGACGCCGCGTCGAGGCCGGCCAGGAACGCCTCGTTCCCCTCCACCTGGATCTCGCCTTCCGTGCCGAGCACGTTGACGAGGGGCAGCTTGTGGCGGCGGCCCACCTCGAAATCGTTGAAGTCGTGCGCCGGCGTGATCTTCACCGCGCCCGTGCCCTTTTCAGGATCCGAGTATTCGTCCGCGACGATCGGGATGCGCCGGCCGACGAGCGGCAGGATCGCGTGTTTCCCGACGAGATCCTTGAAGCGCTCGTCGTCCGGATGCACAGCCACGGCCACATCGCCGAGCATCGTCTCGGGCCGCGTCGTCGCCACGGTGATGAAGCGCTCCGCCTCGCCCTCGACGGCGTAGCGAATGTGCCAGAGGTGACCCTTCACCTCCACCTGCTGCACCTCGAGGTCCGAGATCGCGGTCTGGAACTTGGGGTCCCAGTTCACGAGGCGCTTGTCCTTGTAGAGCAGGCCCTGCCGGTAGAGATCCACGAACACCTTGAGCACGGCCTTTGATAGGCCCTCGTCCATGGTGAAGCGCTCGCGCGACCAGTCGCAGGAGGCGCCGAGGCGCTTCAGCTGGCGAACGATGGTGCCGCCGGATTCCTCCTTCCACTCCCAGATGCGCTTGACGAATTCCTCGCGTCCGAGGTCGCGCCGGTGGAGCTGCCGCTCCATGAGCTGGCGCTCCACCACCATCTGCGTCGCGATGCCCGCATGATCGGTGCCCGGCTGCCAGAGCACATCGCGGCCGCGCATGCGCTCGAACCGGCAGAGGATGTCCTGCAGGGTGTTGTTGAGCGCGTGGCCCATGTGGAGGGAGCCCGTCACGTTCGGCGGCGGGATGACGATCGTGTATGGCTTCGCCCCGGACCGATCCGCGCGCCCGGCCTTGAAGGCCTCGGCCTCCTCCCAACGGGCGGCGATGCGCGCCTCCACGGCGGCGGGGTCGAACGTCTTGTCCATCATGGGCGAACCAGGGGGTTTGGCGCCGGAGCGCGCTGAAGTTTCCGGCTAGAAACCGGACCCGGTCAGCCAAGTCAACCGAGGCGATGCCGCGTCGCCCGTCTCGCGGCGCGGCAGAGGGAAAGCCTTACCGCCCGAGACGGGAGACGCGCTCGATCTCGGCGCGGACGAGGCGCTCGACCATGGGGGGAAGGTTCTCGTCGAGCCAAGCCTTCAGCATCGGGCGCAGCATGTCCTGCACCAGATCCTCGATGGTGCGAGGATGGCTGCTCAGTACGGTGGACGAGAGCATCTGGAAGGCGCCGGCCGCGGAGGCCGCGGTGGCGTTGGACAACAGCGAGTCCGGAGCCGGCGGCGGGGGAGCCGCGGGGGCGGCGCGCGGCGGCGGTGGAGGCGGAGGTGCGGGCTCGAAGAACGGCTCGGGCTCCGGCTCGTCGTCGATCGGGATCGCGTCGAAATCGATTTGGTTGTCCGCGTCCCGGAAGGACACGTCCTCATGTTCGAAGTCGAGCCGCGCGGCCGGAAGCGGCGGCTCCAGATCGGCGAGGTCGAGCACGTCGTCGGGCTCGGGAGCGGGCTCCGGCGCGCGGGCGGACGCCTGGCGCGCGCCGTCCTGGTCGTCGGCGATGATCCGGCGAATGGAGGCGAGGATCTCCTCCATGGAGGGTTCTTGGGCCTTCGGACTCGCTGAACTCATGCGCACCGCCGCAACCGATCACACGGGGATGGCCGCCCGGGAATCGAGCCGCCTTACCCTGATCGCACTTTGTCCGCGCCAGCAAGGCGAGGCAAGCAAACAGGGCGTTCCCGCCCGGTCATTCACGGATTTCTTTAAACTTTGTTAACGGCGCCGCCCAACGAAAAACGCCACCGGTCCAGGACCGGCGGCGCCTCGCGCAATCAGCGCCCGTCGGGGGTCGTGGTCCCGCCCCACAGGTCCTTGACCTGATCGTAGTGAAGCTTCGGGCTGTAATGCTGGACCGAAAGGCCGAGCGCCCGGGAATTGAGCCGCCCAGACGCCTGCACCACCGCATAGGAGGCGACCACCCGGTCGCGCTGCGCGGTGATGAGGTTCACGCGGGCATTGAGGAGTTCCTGCTGCGCGTTGAGAACGTCGAGGGTCGTGCGCTGGCCGACCCGGGCCTCCTCGCGCACGCCGTTAAGCGCCGTTTCGGCGGCCTCCACCTGCAGCTGAGCCGCCACCACCTGGGCCCTCGCCGCCTCGAGCTGGCCCCATGAGGAGATGACCGCCGCGCGTACCTGATCGCGGATGCCATCCGCTTCAAGGCGCCGCTGTCCCGCCGTCTCCTTGGACTGGCGGACGCTCGCATAGACTTCGCCGCCCTCATAGATCGGCACCGTCAGGCGGGCGACGATCGAAGCCGAGGTGACCTCGGTGCCTGGGCTCTGCACGTCGTAGCGGCGGTTGACCGATCCGCTGAGGCCGAGCTGGGGGGCGAGCTCGCCCTCGTTGATCTTGACCTGCAGTTCCGCGACATCCACGCCGTGGAGGGAGGCGATGATGGCCGGATGCTCGTTGAAGGCGATGCGCAGAGCCGCTTCGAGCGAGGGCGGAACCAGCCTGTCGAGAGGGCGGCCCGGCGCCAGCTGCCGCGGCTCGACGCCGACCACCTGGCGGAAGCGGGCGATGCTGGTGCGCAGGTTCGCCTCGGCGAGGCTCGCCTGGGAGCGGGAACCGGCAAGCCGCGCCTCGGACTGGGCGACGTCGGTGCGGGTCACCTCGCCCACATTGAAACGGTCGCGGGTCTGGCGCAGCTGTTCCTCGATGACCTCCACGTTGTTGCGCTGGAGGTTCAGGATCGCGGTGTCGCGCAGAACGTTCATGTAGGCGGAGGCCGAGTCGAACAGGACGTTCTGCTCGTTGTTGCGCAGGGTCTCCCGGGCGCTCAGAACCGCCGATTCCGCCTGGCGGATGGAATTTTCGGTGCGATACCCGTTGAAGAGGCTCTGATCCACCTGCAGCCCGACGCCGCGCGGGGTCGTGCGGGTCACGTTGCTTCGGTTCGGGTTGACCGGGTTGAAGGCATTGCGGCTGAAGGAGGCCGGCGACTCGGACTCGCTGAAGCTTGCGCCCACATCCGCGGTGGCATTGATGCGGGGGCGATTGCCGGATTTCGCCCGCGGCACGTTCTCGTCGGTGGCGCGCACATTGGCGCGCTGGGCGTTCAGGGTCGGGTTGTTGCCGTAGGCGCGCGCGAGCGCGCTCTCGAGCGTTTCGGCGGACGCGCTCGAACCTGCCGTCAAAGCCAGAAGCGAAACGAAGGCAGCGAAGGCGCGCCCGCGTTTCCGGTGAAGACTCTCGTGTGTCACGCTTACCTGCCCGCGAGCGACGACGTTATAACCGTCACGCCAACCGTCGTTCGAGACGCATCTTGGTCCCTCAGCGGGACAATACCGATGCCATTTGAGTCGACAATCGCGCCAGAAGGTTTTGCTGCCGATTCCCCCAGAGGTGGCGCAAAAAAGCGACACCTGCGGGCTCGGCTCATACGAAAAAAAGGCCCGATACCGGGCCTTCCACATCGCATGGCCTCGCGGGCACTCCCGTATCCGGGCTCAGAACACGAAGCCGGGCTTCTGCTGAAACTGGGGCAGGAGGGGCGCGGCCGCGTCGAAGATGCTGCGCTCTCCGAATCCATGGCCGGCCCGAACCATGAGGGTCGCCTTGGCAGAGCGGCCTCGGCCCTGAACACAGACGAGGCGACCGCCCTCCCCGAGCTGCCGCAAAAGCCCCTCGGGCCTCACCTCGACAGCGCCGTTCACGAGGATCGCGTCATAGGGGGCGTTCCGCGCCTCCCCTTGATCGAGATCGCCCGCCACGACAGCAACACCCGTGTAGCCAAGGGCGGCAAGCCGCTCGCGAGCCGCCTGCGCCAGGGTCTCGTCGGCCTCGAGCGCCGTTACCGTCGCGCCGAGCTCGCAGAGGATCGCGGAGGAATAGCCAAGGCCTGGCGCCACATCGAGCACCCGCAGGCCGGGTCGCACCTCGAGCGCCTGGATCATGCGCCCCAGAACCATGGGGGAGAGCATGGCACGGCGTTCCGCGCCCTCGCTCACGACCACGTCCTGGTCGATATAGGCGCCGCTCTCCCGCCCCGGCAGCACGAACCGCTCCCGCGGCACGGAGTCGAAGGCGTCGAGGAGCGGCAGGTCGTTCACGTCGAAGGTGCGCAGCTGGCTGTCGACCATCATGCGGCGCGCTTGCGCGAAATCGACCATCGGTGTCCTCATGGGAGAAAGATTGGAGGCCTCGGAGGGAATCGAACCCCCGTACAAGGATTTGCAGTCCTCTGCGTAACCACTCCGCCACGAGGCCAACCGGGCGTGCCGCGCAAGGCGACGGGGGCTCCTTAGCAGAGGCTCTGCCGGAAGAGCAACCGTTCCCGTTCGATCCGATGCGGGACAGCATGCGACCAGAACGCATCGGGCGGGGGTTGCAAGCCCAAAAACCCGTGATATATGCCTCGCACTCTCGGTCGGCGGCCTCGCTGCCCCGGTTCGAGTGGGTGATGTTCCGGCGTGGCGCAGCGGTAGCGCAGCGGACTGTTAATCCGTTGGTCGTAGGTTCGAATCCTACCGCCGGAGCCATCCCCACCCCCTCTTCTCCACAGCATGGATCATGGGAACGCGGCGCCTCTGCGCGCCGTCCTGATCCAGCCGCCGCCCGCCCCCGTAGACGGCCCGTTCCACTGGGCCGCGCGCCCGCCGCAAGCGTGAGGGTACCGTGGCAGGTCCTGTCCTCGTCTGGTTTCGCGACGATCATCGGGTATCCGACAACCCAGCTCTGCGTGCCGCCATCGCCAGCGGTCGTCCGATCCTGTGCTGCTTCATCCTGGACGAGGCATCGCCGGGGCTCCGCCCCCTCGGCGGCGCGTCGCGCTGGTGGCTGCACGGATCGCTGGCCGCCCTCGACGCTTCCCTGAAGGGGCTTGGCGCCGAGCTCATGATTTTCACCGGCGCTGCCGACGGGATCATCGAGCGCATCGCCAGCGAAGCTGGAATCGAGGCCGTGTTCTGGAACAGGCGCTACACGGCGGCCGAGATCGCCGTGGATTCGGCCATCAAGGCCAGCCTGAAGGCGCGGGGTGTCCGGGCGGAGAGCTTCAACGGCCGGCTCCTCAACGAACCCTGGGCCATCAAGACGAAGTCCGGCACGCCGTTTCAGGTCTACACGCCTTATCTTCGGACCGTTCTCGCCCAGGGCGAGCCGCCGCCTCCTCTTCCCTCGCCGCCCCGGATCGACGGGGGCTCCTGGCCGGCGGATCTCGCAATAGCTGCCGCAAGCCTCGACGATCTTCGGCTGGAGCCCTCGACGCCGAACTGGGCGGCGGGCTTCCACGATCATTGGACGCGCGGCGAGGCGGCCGCGCAGGCGAAGCTCGACACCTTCCTGCGCACGCTCTTCAAGGGGTATGCGGAGAACCGCAACCTGCCCGCGGTACCGGGCACCTCCCGCCTCTCCCCTCACCTGCGCTTCGGCGAGATCAGCCCGCGCCAGGTCTGGCACGGGGTCCAGGACGCGATCCGCAGCGGTCACTCGGCGGCGCCCGAGAGCGATGCCGAAAAGCTGCTCGCCGAGGTGATCTGGAGGGATTTCTGCTACCAGCTCCTCCACGACAACCCGCATCTCTCGACCGCTCACCACAACCGGCGCTTCGAGCGTTTTCCCTGGCGCAACGACGGGGAGGAGCTCGCCGCGTGGCAGCGCGGACGCACGGGCTACCCGATCGTCGATGCGGGGCTGCGCCAGCTCTGGCAGACGGGCTGGATGCACAACCGCGTGCGCATGATCGCGGCCTCCTTCCTGGTAAAGCATCTCCTCGTCGATTGGCGCGAGGGCGAGGCCTGGTTCTGGGACACGCTGGTGGATGCGGACCCCGCCAACAACGCCTTCAGCTGGCAGTGGATCGCAGGCTCCGGGCCCGACTCCGCGCCATTCCACCGGATCTTCAACCCGGTCAGCCAGGGCGAGAAATTCGATCCCGACGGCACGTATGTCCGCGGCTTCCTGCCCGAATTGTCCCGGCTGCCCGCTTCGCTTATCCACAAGCCGTGGGAAGCAACAGCCGCGATTCTGCGCTCTGCGGGCATCACGCTCGGCGAGACCTATCCGACGCCGATCGTCGTGCACGACGCGGCGCGAGCCCGTGCGCTCGCCGCCGCCAGGGCCATGCGCGACGCCGCCTGACCGCATCCCTCCACCGGAACGCCGCATGCGCATCGCGGTGATCGGCACCGGCATCGCCGGCAACGCGGCCGCCTGGGCGCTCGCCACCGGCTCGCGCCACGAGGTCACGGTGTTCGAGCGGGCGCCGCGCGCTGGCGGGCATTGCGCCACCGTGGAGGTGGATTACGAGGGCGAGCGGATCGCGGTCGATACGGGGTTCATGGTCTATAACGACCTGAACTATCCGAACCTCACGGAGCTCTTTCGCCTCCTCGGCGTCGCCACGCAGCCGACGCGCATGAGCTTCTCGGTTTCGGTCGACGACGGCGCCTTCGAATGGGCCGGCGATTCCGAGAACCGCATCAGCCGCTACTTCGCCCAGCGCCGCAACCTGATCTCGCCCGCCCATTTCCGCATGCTCGGCGACATCGTGCGCTTCAACCGCGACGCCGTGCGGGATCTCGCCGAGGGACGCCTCACGGGCTTGGCGCTCGGCGAATATCTGGACCGGGGCGGCTATTCGGCCCGCTTCCGCGACGATTACCTGCTCGCCATGGGAGCGGCGATCTGGTCCACCTCGCCGGCCAAGATGCTGGGCTTTCCGGCCGAGACCTACGTCGCCTTCTGCGAGAACCACCGCCTCGTCCACTGGACGCGGCCCGTGTGGCGCACGGTGACCGGCGGCAGCCGTCGCTACGTGGACAAGCTCACCGCCTCTTTCGCGCACCGGATCCGCTACGGCACCCCTGTGAGCGGCGTCAGACGGAATGCCGAGGGCGTCGAGGTGGCGACGGGCGACGGGCGCGTCGAGCCCTTCGATGCCGCCGTGATCGCGGCCCATTCCGATCAAGCGCTCGCCATGCTCGCCGATGCGGGCGAGGACGAGCGCGCGATCCTCGGCGCCATCGTCTATGCGCCAAACGAGATCGTGCTGCACCGCGACCCGGCGCTCATGCCGAAGCGCCGGCAGGCCTGGTCGTCCTGGAACCTGATCAAGCCGCAGCACACCAGCGAGCGCGCGGCTGTGACCTATTGGATGAACGCGATCCAGGGCATCCGCAACGACAGGCCGCTTTTCGTGAGCCTCAACCCGCAGCGGGACCCGCGGCCCGAACTGACCTTCGGGCGCTTCACCTACGAGCACCCGCAATACGACCAAGCCGCCCTCGCAGCGCAGCGCCGCCTGCCCTCGATCCAGGGACGGAACCGGCTCTGGTTCTGCGGCGCCTGGACCGGCTACGGCTTCCATGAGGATGGTCTGGTATCTGGCCTCGCGGCCGCGGAAGCGCTTGGGGCCGAGGTGCCCTGGCGCGTGGCGGAGCGGCGCCTGCCCATGGCGGCCGAATGACGGACGACGCTCACGCACCGGTCGCGCTCTATCGGGGCACCGTGTTCCACGCGCGGCTGCGGCCCGTGCCGCATCGCTTCGCCTACCGGGTCTTCTCGCTCCTCATCGACCTCGACCGGCTGGAGGAGGCCGGCAAGCGCAGCCGCTTCTTCTCGGTGGGCAAGCCGAACCTCGCGAGTTTTCACGAGCGGGATCATGGACCCTGCGACGGGTCGTCCCTGAGGACCCATGTGGACAAGCTGTTGAAGCAGCGGGGTATCGATGTGGAAGGCGGCCGAGTGCTCCTCCTCTGTTATCCGCGCATTCTCGGCTTCGCGTTCAATCCCTTGAGCGTCTACTACGCCTTTGCGGCGGATGGCCGTCTCGCGGCTCTCGTTTACGAGGTGCGCAACACCTTCGGGGAGCGGCACAGCTACGTTGCCGCCACACGCACCTGCGAGACCGGTGAGGCGCTCCGGCACGATATGGGGAAAGCCTTCCACGTCTCGCCGTTTCTCGGCCCAGCGCTCACCTACCGCTTCCGTCTTGCGGCGCCGGACGACGCCTTGCGCCTCCTCATCCAGGCGCGGGACGCGGACGGCACCGTGCTCGCCGCCGGCTATGCGGCGCAGCGCCACCCTCTCACCGATCGCACGCTCGTGGCCGCGCTGGTCGCCATGCCGTTCATGACCGTGAAGGTGGTGGCCGGGATCCTCGTCGAGGCCCTGCGGCTTCGCCTGAAGGGCCTTCCCGTTCATCCCCATCCGCGGCGGGCGAGCCCAGCTTCGCTGCCGGCGGAGCCGGCCCGCACATTGTGAGCGCGCCTCCGGCATACCGCATGGATCAAGCTCCGACCGATGCCGCTCCCTCCGCACCGGCTGCCAGAACGATTCTCTCTGGCTGGGAGCATCCTGTGGATAAGGCCGCATCCGATCCCATGGGCGCACGGCCTGTGGACGAGGACCAAGGCCTCGCGGCACGCCCCCTGCCGCAGGCCGATCCGAGCGGCCTACCCTGGGGTGCCCGGCGCCTCCTCGCCATGGGCTCCCGCCTTCAGACGGGATCACTCGCCATCGCCCTGCCGGATGGCAGGCGCCTGCGACTGACCGGGCGGGGCCCGGGGCCGGAGGCGGCGATGCGGATCCGCGATTGGTCGCTGGCGCGGCGGGTGCTCCTGGCGGGCGATCTCGGCTTTGCCGAGTCTTACGGTCGGGGCGAATGGGACAGCCCGGACCTTCCGGCGCTCCTCCGGCTCCTGGGCATGAATCGCCCCGTCCGCAGCCCTTGGCGGCACCCGCTGCTCTGGGGGGCGCTGCTGCGCTACCGGCTCAACCGCAACAGCCGGCGCGGGGCGCGCCGCAACATCCACGCCCATTACGACCTCGGCAACGCCTTCTATGCCTCCTGGCTCGACGAGAGCCTTACCTATTCGTCGGCGCTGTGGAGCGCTGAGGCCAAGGATATCGAGGCGGCGCAGGCCGCGAAATACCGCCGGCTCGCCGAAGCCGCCGACCTGCGGCCGGGGCAGAGCGTGCTGGAGATCGGCTGCGGCTGGGGCGGCTTTGCCCTGTTCGCCGCGCGGGAGATCGGGTGCCGGGTGACGGGGCTCACCATCTCGCAGCGGCAATGCGAAGAGGCTCGGAGGCGCGTCGCTGAGGCCGGTCTAGCCGATAAGGTTGCCATCGCCCTGCGCGACTACCGGGACGAGCGCGGACGCTACGATCGCATCGTCTCGATCGAAATGGTCGAGGCGGTGGGAGAAGCCTATTGGCCGACCTTCTTCGCCCAGCTCCGCGATTGCCTCGTGGATGGGGGCCGGGTGGGCCTCCAGGCGATCACCATGGATGAGGCGGAGTTCCCGCGCTACCGCAGGCACGTCGACTTCATCCGCCACGCGATCTTTCCGGGTGGACTTCTGCCCACGGCAACGATCCTCCGGGACGAGGCACGGCGGCACGGCCTGAGCGTCGTGGACGAGCACGCCTTCGGAATGGATTACGCCCGCACCCTCGCCCTCTGGCGCGAGCGTTTCCGCGCCGCAGGGCCGGTCCTCGCGGCGCAGGGTTTCGACGAGCGCTTCCGGCGCCTGTGGGAATACTACCTTGGCTATTGCGAGGCAGGCTTCCGGCTCGGCCGGACCGACGTGCGGCAGATGGTGTTCCGGAAGAATTGAGGAGAACGGATTGAGGAGAGCCGCCGCCCTCAATCGCCCTTGAAGAGGCGCTGCATGATGCGGCCGATGGGACCCGTCAGGCGCAGGGGCGCGTCGGTGACCGCGTAGCAGATGCAGTCCTGGTCCTCGTGGGCATGGGGCCGGTGGTCGATCTCCTGGTCGGCGATGGCGATGTCGCCGCGGCGATAGCGGCCGCTCACATCGCTGAACCCGCCTTTCAGAACCAGCGTGTACTCGGCGCCCTCATGAGTATGGGACGGCATCTTGCGGCCAGGCTTGATCCAGTAGAGCACCGCCTCCCCGCGCTCCGTCTCCTCCACCTTGTACTCCCGCACTCCCGGCAGGAGCGTCCGCCAGCGGATGTCCTGGAGGCCCATGCCGAGGAACTGGGCGATGGGAGACGGCAGCACGCCGTCGCGGGGCCGGTCGAGGCGGATCGGGTCGGGGGCGGATTCAGCGAAGATCGCGGCGAGCTTCGCGTCCCGGTCCGGCACCGGGGCGGTGGGGGCGGCCTCCAGGGCAGCGCCGTTCGCGGTCTCGAGGTCGCGCACGAAAGCCCGGCTCTGCGGTGTGAGAGCCAGGTGGCCGGCGACGAGCACGTGGAGCGGAGCACTCAAGGTGCCGGCCGCATACCCGGCGAGAAGCGAATCCAGGGCTCGATCGGAGGAGGGCCCGGGGGCGTGGGTATTCACAGAGAGCGTGTCCTTCGCGTCCGCCAACCCGAAGCAGGGCGCGGTCATGAGGGTATACGCCCCGCCGTCCACTCCAGATCAATCCGAAGTTCTGCGTATTTTCCCTTAAGCCGCAATGGATCCCATCGTGGCGCTGCCGCTTATGAACAGCCGGGGCGGCTCGGCGCCCACCCGCCGCGCAACCCCTCCCCCGGCCCTTGCGCCGCCGGGCCCGCCTCCGTACCGTCGCGCCCTCTCCGCCCGGTGGGGCCGCCCAGCCAGAGACCGCGATTCCCATGACCACGACCGCCCTCCTCTTCCGCGACGATGCCTATGCAAGCGAGGCCGAGGCCCGCGTCGTGGCCCTCACCGAGGAGGGCGGCCTCGTCCTCGACCGCACGATCTTCTATCCGCAGGGCGGCGGGCAGCCCGGTGACGTGGGCGTGCTGGCGCGGGCCGACGGCAGCGAAGCCCGCATCCGCAACACGGTTTATTCCAAGGATCGCACCCAGATCGTGCACCAGCTCGAAGAGGGCGCGGCGGCGCCAGCCATCGGCGATCTCGTGCGCCTGAAGCTCGACTGGGAGCTGCGCTTCAAGCGCATGCGGGTCCACACGGCGCTGCACCTCCTCAGCGTCGTGCTCCCCTACCCGGTGACGGGCGGCGCCATCGGGGACGGTGACGGCAGGCTCGATTTCGACATTCCGGATGCGGGACTCGACAAGGCCGAGCTCACCGAAAAGCTCCAGGAGCTCGTGGCGCGGGACGCCGCCGTCACCGACAGCTGGATCACCGACGAGGAGCTCGATGCCAATCCGGGCCTCGTGAAGACCATGTCCGTGAAGCCGCCTCGGGGATCGGGCAGGGTGAGGCTCGTCTCCATCGAGGGCATCGATCTCCAGCCCTGCGGCGGCACCCATGTGCGCCGCACGGGCGAGATCGGCACGGTCGTCGTCACCGACATCGAGAAGAAGGGCAAGCAGAACCGCCGCGTGCGCATCGCGCTCGCCTGATCCGCCTGCCCGCGAAGAACCGAGGAGACTTCCATGGCCGCCCCCTTCGTGACGACCGCCTGGCTCGCCGAGCGCCTCGCCGCCCCCGACATCGTGGTGGTCGACGGCTCCTGGTATCTGCCGACCATGAACCGGGATCCGCAGGCCGAATACCTCGCGGGCCGCATCCCCGGCGCGGTGCGCTTCGATATCGACGCCGTGCGCGATACCGCCTCGTCCCTCCCCCACATGCTGCCGCGGCCGGAAGCCTTTGCGGAGGCGGTGGGCGCGCTCGGGATCGGCGATGGCATGACCATCGTGGTCTATGACGGCGCCGGCCTCTTTGCGGCTCCCCGGGTGTGGTGGACGTTCCGCACCTTCGGGGCCCGCGACGTCCGCATCCTGGAGGGCGGGTTTCCTGCCTGGAATGCGGAGGGCCGCCCGGTCGAGGACGGCCCTCCCCGGCCCCGCGCCCGCCGCACCTTCACGGCACGATTCGACCATGGCGCCGTCGCCGATCTCGACGCCGTTAAAAGCGCCCTGCAATCGGGCTCGGCGCAGGTGGTGGATGCGCGCCCCGCCGACCGCTTCCGCGGCGAGGCACCCGAGCCGCGAGCCGGGGTGCGCTCCGGCCACATGCCGGGAAGTCTCAGCCTCCCCTTCACCGAGATCGTCGAGAACGGCCGCCTCAAGGAGCCTGCCGCCATCGCGGCCGCCCTGGAGCAGGCCGGCATCGACCCGAGCCGCCCGGTCGTCACGAGCTGCGGCTCCGGCGTTTCGGCGGCCATCCTGTCCCTGGCGCTCGAGACCACCGGGCGCCCGGCGAAGGCGATCTACGACGGTTCCTGGGCCGAGTGGGGCTCGCGCGAGGACCTGCCGGTCGAGACCGGGCCCGCCCGCAAGGTCTGAGGGGCACCGAGCGCCGTGAACAGCGCCGCGTCCGCGTCGGGGCCGGCATTGGGCGTGGTCAGCAGCGTCTCGCCAGAGAAGACCGAGTTCGCGCCGGCGAGGAAGCAGAGCACCTGAGCCTCCCGGGTCAGGTTCGAGCGCCCGGCCGACAGCCGGATCGTGGAGGCCGGCATCACGAGGCGGGCGGTCGCCACCATGCGCACCAGATCGAGCGGATCCACCGGCGGGCGGTTCCCGAGCGGCGTTCCCGGCACAGGCACGAGCGCATTGATCGGCACGCTCTCGGGATGCGGCGCGAAACCCGCCAGGACCTGGAGCATCGCGGCCCGATCCCGCGATGTCTCGCCCATGCCGATGATCCCGCCCGAGCACAGCTCGACACCTGCCGCGCGCACCGTCTCAAGGGTGCGCAGGCGATCCTCGTAGGTTCGCGTGGTGATGATGGCGCCGTAATGGGCTGGGCCCGTATCGAGGTTGTGGTTGTAGGCGGTGAGCCCCGCCTCGGCGAGACGCTGCGCCTGATGGGGCTTCAGCATGCCGAGCGTGACGCAGGCCTCCATCCCGAGGGCCCGTACACCGCGCACCATCTCGACCACCGCATCGAATTCACGCCCATCGCGCACCTCGCGCCAGGCGGCGCCCATGCAGAAGCGCTCCGCGCCGGCGGCCTTGGCGCGCGCCGCGAGCGCGACCACGCCGTCCGGATCCATGATCCGGTCCCGGGTGAGGCTCACCTCCTTGTGGTGCGCCGATTGCGGGCAATAGGCGCAATCCTCCGGGCAGGCGCCCGTCTTGATGCTCAGAAGGCTCGCGCGCTGGATCGCGCTCGGGTCGTGATGGATGCGATGCACCGCCGCCGCGCGGCCGACGAGGTCGAGAAGCGGCAGGTCGTGGATCGCCAGCACCTCATCCACCGTCCAATCGTGGCGCACTGCGCCCTCGGCGGGCCTCAAGACCGGCTCTCCCGCACCCGGCGCAAGGCGGCGGCGCCCGCAGCCACGAGGCCGATCTTCACGAGGTCGCCCGTAAGGAACGGCACGACCCCGAGGGCCAGAAGCTTGTCGCCAGGCACGAAGAAGCCGAGCCACGCCATGCCGAGCGCATAGACGATGGCAAGGCCGAGCAGCATGGCTGCGCATTGGCCGACGATGCCGCGCCTCGCCGCGAGCGTGCCCGTCACCGCGGAGGCGACCAGGTAGCCCAAAAGGTATCCGCCGGTCGGGCCGACCATGTAGCCAAGGCCGATGCCCCGCGCGGGCGTGCCGGAGAAGACCGGCCAGCCGAGAGCGCCGACGGCTAGGTACCCAAGGAAGATGCCGACCGCGAGCTGCGGCCCGAGCAGCACCGCAAATGCGAAGACCGCAAGAGTATGGAGCGTCATCGGCACCGGCCAGAACGGGATCTGGACCTTGGCGCTGAGGGTCATGAGCGCAACGCCCGCAGCCACGATGGCAGCGCGGCGCACGAGGTTCGCTTGGGATGGCAGCAGGTTCGGGAGCGATAGGGGTCGCATGCAGGGTCTCCGTCGCGGCTGTTTTATCTATAAAAGCTCGAATCGATACGGAGTATCAAGTCACACAATCTATAAAACCGCAATCTGCAGGAGGCGTGCTGCGTGGCGCACTGACGAACGGTGTGCTGCGTGGTGCGGATGCCGGAAACTTCGTGATGGGACCTAGAGGCTCGACGGCCGCGCTGCGGTTCGCCTCCAAGCCTTTGGACGGAGCGGCATGAATTGGCCGGAGCGCAGCGGGCGGAGGTGCGCGTGACCGGATTCAGGAGCGAGCAGCTAAGGGCTGCCGCGCCGCAGGACGCCCTACCCGACGGGCGCGTGAGACTGCCCCGCCGCTCCCGCGGCCCGCGGGCCGACGCGCTGCACGTGGCGATGCAGGATCGCGGCGGCGATGTCGGCCTGCCCCTGCCGCAGGGCGCTCAGGATCGCCTTGTGGTCGGCATCCTCACGCGCCTCCCATTCCGTGCGCCAGGTGGCAAAGAGGAAGCGGGCGCTCGCCGAATGCAGGTCGTCAATTGCGCCAAGGAGCCGCATCATGCGACATGGCGCGAGGAGCGTGCGATGGAAGCGGCGGTTCGCCTCCTCCCAGACCTGCACATCCGTCGCGGCATCGGCCTCCCGCGCGGCGCGTTCCGCCGCGTCGAGAATCGCCGCCGTGAGATTCGGCGCCGCGTGCCGCAGGGCGAGCACCTCGAGGGCCGCGCGCATCTCGGCGACCTCGCGCACCTGCCGGCCATCGAACGTGGCGACCCTCACGCCCCGGCGCGGCTCGCTGACCGCCAGCCCCTGCGCCTCGAGCCGCCGGAACGCTTCGCGCACGGGGACATGGCTCGCGCCGAACTCGGTCGCCACATGGTCCTGCCGCAGCTTGCTGCCGGGCTGGATCTCGCCCGCGATGATGCGCTCCGCGAGCACGCGGCTGATGCGGGCGACGAGGGTTTCCTCTCGATGGGCGGCCATGGTTTCGTCTGTAATCCGGGCCGCTCTCGCCTGTCGAGGGCGCGTCGGATGCGAGACCTCGCATGATGCGAGCTTGGCGGGGTTGCCAGTCGCCGGCCCCGACACCATGTCCCGGGTGAACTCAGCCACATCGAAGGATGACGCCAACCGAGCCGGGAGGGGCCCTTGCCGCATCATACATCGTTGATCGCCACCATCGTCGCGGGCCTCGGCCTCGCCTTCGTCTTCGGTGCGCTGGCGCAGAGGATGCGGCTCTCGCCCCTCGTGGGCTATCTTCTTGCCGGCGTGCTCATCGGGCCCTTCACGCCGGGCTATGTGGCGGACCAGGAGCTGGCGCCGCAGCTCGCCGAGATCGGCGTGATCCTGCTCATGTTCGGCGTCGGCCTGCATTTCTCCCTGTCCGACCTCATGGCCGTGCGCGCCATCGCGGTGCCCGGCGCCATCGGGCAGATCGCGGTCGCGACGCTGCTCGGCATGGCCCTCGCCTGGGGGCTCGGCTGGTCCATGGGAGCCGGCATCGTCTTCGGCCTCGCGCTCTCGGTGGCGAGCACCGTGGTGCTCCTGCGAGCGTTGCAGGAGCGGCGGCTCGTTGAGACCGAAAAGGGCCGCATCGCCGTCGGCTGGCTCATCGTCGAGGATCTGGCGATGGTCCTCACCCTTGTTCTGCTGCCGGCCCTTTCGGGCGTTCTTGGCGGCCGGGTGGAGAGCGGGAGCGCGGTGCCGGCCTGGACGGGCCTCGTCGCCTGGCTCGATCCGAGCAGCATCTGGGCGGTCCTCGCCTGGACGCTCCTGAAGGTGGCAGCCTTCGTCGGGCTCATGCTCGTGGTGGGGCGGCGGCTGATCCCCTGGGTGCTTCACACGGTGGCGCATATGGGCTCGCGGGAGCTCTTCCGGCTCGCGGTGCTCGCCATCGCGCTCGGCGTCGCCTTCGGCTCGGCGCAGCTTTTCGGCGTCTCCTTCGCGCTCGGCGCCTTCTTCGCCGGCATGATCCTGGCGGAATCGCCCCTCAGCCATCAGGCCGCGAACGAGACCCTGCCCCTGCGCGATGCCTTCGCGGTGCTGTTCTTCGTCTCCGTCGGCATGCTCTTCGACCCGACGATCCTGCTGCGCGAGCCCGGACCCGTGCTCGCCACGGTGCTGATCATCGTCGTCGGCAAATCCCTGGCCGCCCTTCTGATCGTGCTCGCCTTCCGCCATCCCCTGAGCATCGCGCTCACGATTTCGGCGAGCCTCGCGCAGATCGGCGAGTTCTCGTTCATCCTCGCGGGCCTCGGGGTCGGCCTCCAGCTGCTGCCGGACCAGGGGCAGGACCTCATCCTGGCGGGAGCGCTGATCTCGATTCTTCTGAACCCCCTGCTCTTCGTCGCCCTCGACCGGCTCGGCCCGCGCATCCGCGACATCGAGCGCCGCCCCGCCGCCCGCGGCGGCGACAAGGTGGTGCCCTTCCCGGTCGAGCCCGATCCGGCTCCCCTGCGGCCGCCGACGCTCCTCGCCGATCACGCGGTGCTCGTCGGCTATGGCCGCGTGGGCCGCCATATCGCGGCAGATCTTAAAGAGCGCGGCATTCCCTTCCTCGTGATCGAGGAGCGGGAGGGCCTGGTCGACCGGCTGCGGGATGAGGGCGTGGAGGTAATCGTCGGCAATGCGGGTGAGCGCGGGCTTCTAGAGACCGTCAATCTACGCGGCGCCCGCTGGCTCATCAGCGCGATTCCGAACCCCTTCGAGGCGAGCACGCTGATCGAGACCGGCCGGGCCGAAAACGAGGATCTGGTGGTGATCGCCCGCGCCCATTCGGATGCGGAGGTCGAGCACCTGCGCCGCTACGGCGCGGACCACATCGTGCTCGGCGAGCGGGAGATCGCCCGAGAAATGGCGCAGCGGATCGGAGATGGCGGTGCTGCCGGCCTCACCGAAGGGCCCGGGAGCGGCGACCCCGATGACGGCGATGCCTTCGAGCGGGCGCAGCGGCCCGCTTGAGCACGGGACTGGCCGCGACGCTCTTGCGTGAAAGGGCGCTTGAGCGCTGGACCGCGGCGGCACCGGAACGCACCGCCTCACCGCCCGTCACCCCAGGGTCGCGCGGCGCAGCGCGCCATGGCCGCCGGCGGCCATCGTTCTCCCCTGACCGCGCCGGCGTCACCCCCATGCCTGACCCAGGGGATCCCGAACCGACGCGCGCCGCGCCTCGCACAACCGGGACGGCCGGGCCGAGCCCGGCCATGACACAGTTCAAGTGAGGTCCCGGCCCGTCGTCCGGTGCCCGCTCGCGGCGCGCCGGAACGATGCGCGGCGGCGGTCCGGCGTTAATGCAGGATCTGGCTGAGGAAGAGCCGGGTGCGCTCGTGCTGCGGGTTCTTGAAGAACTCGTCGGGCGTGTTCATCTCGACGATCTGCCCGTAATCCATGAAGATCACCCGGTCCGCCACCTGACGGGCAAAGCCCATCTCGTGGGTGACGCAGAGCATGGTCATGCCCTCGTCGGCGAGGCCGACCATGGTGTCGAGCACCTCCTTCACCATCTCCGGGTCGAGCGCCGAGGTGGGCTCGTCGAAGAGCATGATCTTGGGGCTCATGCACAAGGAGCGGGCGATCGCCACGCGCTGTTGCTGGCCGCCGGAGAGCTGGCCCGGATACTTGTTGGCCTGCTCCGGGATCTTCACCCGGGTCAGGTATTTCATGGCGACCTCCTCGGCCTCCTTCTTCGGCATCTTCTTCACCCAGATGGGCGCGAGGGTGCAGTTCTCGAGGATGGTGAGGTGCGGGAAGAGGTTGAAGTGCTGGAACACCATGCCGACGTCCCGGCGGATCTCGTCGATCCGCTTGAGGTCGTTCGTCAGCTCGGTGCCGTCCACGATGATGCGGCCCTGCTGGTGCTCCTCCAGCCGGTTGATGCAGCGGATCATCGTCGATTTGCCGGAGCCCGAGGGGCCGCAGATCACGATGCGCTCGCCGCGCCCCACATGGAGGTTGATGTCGCGCAGCACGTGGAACTCGCCGTACCACTTGTGCACGCCGAGCATCTCGACGGCGGAGGCCTGGTCGGGGGCCGCCGAGGCGGCCGTCATCTTGGGGGCGGTCATCGTCGTTGCCATGGATCTCACCGTTTCTGGCCGGCTGCGAGGCGGCGTTCGACGCCGAGCGAATAGCGCGACATGCCCCAGCAGAAGATGAAGTAGAAGAGCGCCGCGAAGGCGTAGCCCGTGTAGCTGATCGTGGGCGCCGCCCAGGCCGGATCGATGCGCGAGGCCTCGATGGTGCGAATGAGGTCGAAGATGCCGACCACCGCCACGAGCGTCGTGTCCTTGAAGAGGCCGATGAAGGTGTTCACGATTCCGGGGATCACGATCCGCAGGGCCTGCGGCAGGATGATGAACACCATCATCTGCCAGTAGTTGAGGCCGAGCGACATGGCGCCCTCGTACTGGCCCTTCGGCATGGCCTGGAGGCCGCCGCGCACCACCTCGGCCATGTAGGCCGAGGCGAAGAAGGCGACGCCGATGAGCGGGCGCAGCAGGCGGTCCACCGAGAAGTCACCCGGCAGGAAGAGCGGCAGCATCGTGTTCGCCATGATGAGCACGGTGATGAGCGGCACGCCGCGCACGAACTCGATGAAGATCACCGACGCCATCCGCACGATCGGCAGCTTCGAGCGGCGCCCGAGCGCCAGCACCACGCCGAAGGGCAGCGAGAACACGATGCCCACCGTGGCCACGATGAGCGTCACCAGCACGCCGCCCCACAGGGCCGTCGGCACCGGCTGGAGACCGAGCCAGGACGCGCCTGTGAGGATGTAGAAGGAGACGAGCGGGAAGACGATGAAGAAATACACGGCGCCGAGGTCCCGGCGCGGCGCCTTCAGCCACAGGAGCCAGGAGACGCCCAGCGCCAGCATGACGAAGAAGATATTGACCCGCCAGCGCTCGCTGACCGGATAGGACCCGTAGATGAAGTAGTTGATCTTGTCCCACACGAAGGCCCAGCAGGCGCCGACCGGATAGCCGGTCGTGTCGGCCCGGCAGGCATCCCGATCCACGCCCACCCAGACCGCATCCGTGATCATGAACCGGATGATCGGCGGGAGGAGGATGTAGAGGATGTAGGCGACCGCGAGCGTCAGGATCGTGTTGGGAATGCTGGAGAAGAGGTTCTCCCGCACCCAGGCGACAGGGCCGCGCGCCAGGTTCGGCGGAGGCAGCGCCTCCACCTTCTCGCCACGGACGAAATTCAGGCGTTCGACGGCGGTATTCATGACAGCGTCCTGCCGCTCCGCGGCGCCAGGCGGCCTGCGGAGGTTCCGGATGGAGGGGTCGCGGCCCGGAGGGCTGCGACGGGATACATGCCCGAGACGGCGGTGTTCATCGCTTGCCCTACCGTTCGACGATCGCCACGCGGCGGTTGTAGATGTTCATCACGAACGAGGTGAGAAGGCTGATCGTGAGATAGACGCCCATGGTGATGACCACGACCTCGATGGCCTGGCCGGTCTGGTTGAGCACGGTCCCCATGAACACCTGAACGAGGTCCGGATAGCCGATCGCCACCGCGAGCGACGAGTTCTTCGTCAGGTTGAGATACTGGCTGGTCAGCGGCGGGATGATCACGCGCATGGCCTGCGGGATCACCACGAGGCGGAGCGTCTGGCCGGGCTTGAGCCCAAGCGAGCCCGCCGCCTCGGTCTGCCCCTTGGAGACCGCGAGGATGCCGGCGCGCACCACCTCGGCGATGAAGCCCGCCGTGTAGGTGACGAGACCGACGAGCAGCGCCACGAATTCCGGCAGGATCTGCATGCCGCCGCGCAGGTTGAACGTGCCCTTCTCCGGGATTTCGAACGTGATCGGGTTGGCCCCGATCAGAGCGAGCAGGATCCACACGAGGGCGGGGAGCACGAGGACGAGGCCGAGGGTCACGAGGCCGATCGGCGCCTGCTGGCCGGTCTGCGCCTGGCGGCGCTTTGCCCAGCGGCGATAGACGAGCGACCCGACGATGCCGGCAGCCGAAACCGCGAGCAGGATCCACACGTCCCATGCATAGATGGGCCTCGGCATGAAGAGGCCGCGGGCGTTGATGAAGAAGCCGGCGCCCATCTCGATGGAGTTGCGGGGCTGCGGCAGCGGCGTGAGCACCGCGTTGTACCAGAAGAGGAGTTGCAGCAGCAGCGGCAGGTTGCGGACGATCTCCACGTAGACCATGGCGACCTTCGCCACCATCCAGTTGGTGGAGAGCCGCGCGATGCCGATGAGAAAGCCGAGGATCGTCGCGAAGAAGATGCCGATGACGGCGACCACGAGGGTGTTGAGAAGGCCGACGATGAAGGCCTCTCCGTAGGTGGATCCCGCCGCGCTGAAGGCGATGAAGGCCTGGCTGATGTCGAAGCCCGCCGTCACCTCGAGGAAGCCGAAGCCCGATGCGATTCTCGCTCGCCGCAGGTTCTCGACCGCGTTCGTCGCAGCCGCATAGAACAGGTAGGCGACCACGGCGACCAGGAGAACCTGATAGAAAAGGCCCCGGACCCTCGGGTCATAGAGGAGCGACACCTTCGGCGGCGCTTGCGTGACCGTTGTCTGCACTGACTTCACCCCTCGGCGGCGGCCTTCCGGCAACCGTCTCCGTCGTCGTCTTCGGCAACGCGGCCGTTGCCGGCCGTCTTGTGTGATGAAAGGAAGGGCGCCCGGAATTTCCGGGCGCCCTCGCCGTCTTTAGCGAACCGGGATGCCGTATTGCAGGCCGCCCTTGGTCCAGAGCGCGTTCTGGCCGCGCTTGATCTTCAGGCGCGAGCCCTCGCCGACGTTCTTGTCGAACGACTCGCCGTAATTGCCCACGTGCTTGATGACCCGGTAGGCCCAGTCGTTGGTGAGGCCGACGGCCTCGCCGAACTTGCCCTCGGTGCCGAGCAGACGCTTGATCTCGGGGTTGGCCGAGTTCTTCATCTGGTCGACATTCGCCTTGGTCACGCCGAGCTCCTCGGCGCCGAGCATGGCCATGTGGACGAACTTGATGATGTCGCCCCACTGGTTGTCGCCATGGCGGACGGCCGGGCCAAGCGGCTCCTTCGAGATGATCTCGGGCAGCACGATATGGTCGTCCGGGTTCGAGGCGCGCAGGCGCTCGGCGTAGAGGCCCGAGGCGTCCGTGGTGAACGCATCGCAGCGGCCGGCGTCATAGGCCTTGAAGGTCTCGTCCGAGGTCGCGAAGGCCACGACTTCGTACTTCATGTTGTTGGCGCGGAAGTAGTCCGCGAGGTTCAGCTCGGTCGTCGTGCCCTGCTGGGTGCAGATGGACGCGCCGTTCAGCTCCTTCGCCGAGGCGACGTTCAGCTTCTTGCGGACCATGAAGCCCTGGCCGTCGAAGTAGTTGATCGCCGGGAAGTCGAGGCCGAGCTGCGTCTCGCGGGACATGGTCGCCGTCGAGTTGCGGGACAGCACGTCCACTTCGCGCGACTGGAGCGCCGTGAAGCGATCCTTGGCGGCGAGCGGAATGAAGCGCACCTTGTTCGGGTCGTCGAAGATCGCGGCCGCGACAGCGCGGCAGAAATCCACGTCGAGGCCGGTCCAGTTGCCCTGGGCGTCCGGCTGGCCGAAACCGGCGAGGCCGGTGTTGGAGCCGCAGGTCAGAATGCCCTTCTGCTTGACGCTGTTCAGCGTCTCCTGGGCCGACGCGCCCGTGGCCGCGACGCTTGCCGCGAGGAGGCCGAAGGCGATCGATGCGATAGCCTTTTTCATCGTATTGAGTTCTCCCACTCTGTTGACCAAGCCCGTCCGGCGACTGTCATGCCCGCCGGTTCGGGCTCCTGTCCGGCCATTGCAAGCCGGTTATGCCGAGACAGCATGGGTTCCATCACATTCGATGATGAACGGCGGGTCAAGTCATCCATTCGCGACGGTCCCCATGGGGTTTGCGGGCCGCACGGGGTCGGCCCGCCCCCTCGCCGTCCGAAGGGTTGACGGCGCGAGGGCCGCCGTTTCACATCCGCTTCCCGTCCCGAAAGGCGGCGAGCCTGCGGTTCCGCGGCCGCTCCTGCCCCCAAAAGCAAGCGATCATGTCCAAGCCTTCGTCCAAGCTGTCCACCTTCGGTGAGAGCACCCGACTCGTCCATGCCGGGCGGGACCCGTCCGCGCAGCACGGCTTCGTGAACACCCCGATCTACAGGGGCTCCACGGTGCTCTACCCGACCACGGACGACCTGCTCCACCGGCGCGGGCGCTACTCCTACGGGACCCAAGGCACCCCCACCACAGATTCTCTGGAGCAGGCCTGGACGGCCATTTCCGGCGCTGCCGGCACGGTCCTGGCGCCCTCCGGGCTCGCCGCCGTGACCCTCGGCCTGCTCTCCTGCCTGAAGGCGGGCGACCACCTGCTCATGACGGATTCGGTGTATCGGCCGACCCGTGAGTTCTGCCAGGGCTTCCTCAAGCGCTTCGGGGTGGAGACCACCTATTACGATCCGCTCGTCGGCGCGGGCATCGAGGCGCTGCTGCGCCCGAACACGGCGGCCGTGTTCACCGAGGCGCCCGGCTCCCAGTCCTTCGAGATGCAGGACATCCCCGCCATCGCCGCCGTCGCCCACCGGCACGGGGCCGTGGTCCTCATGGACAATACCTGGGCGACTCCCCTCCTCTTCCCGCCCCACGAGCGCGGCGTCGACATCGCGATCGAGGCGGGGACGAAGTACCTGTCGGGCGGGTCGGACCTTCTCCTCGGGATGGTCTCGGCCAACGAGCGCTGCTTCAAGGCGCTTCGCGCCACCTACGATGCCTTCGCCATGTGCCCCGGCCCGGAGGATGTGTTCCTGGGGCTGAGGGGCCTGCGCACCATGGCCCTGCGCCTGCGCGAGCACGAGAAGCAGGCCCTCGACATGGCCCGCTGGCTCGCCGCCCGTCCGGAGGTCGCCCGGGTGCTCCACCCGGGGCTCGAGACCGATCCCGGCCACGCGATCTGGAAGCGCGACTTCAAGGGCGCTTCCGGCCTGTTCTCGGTGGTGCTGAAGCCCTGCTCCGACCAGGCGCTCGCCGCCATGCTGGACGGGCTCGAACTCTTCGGGATGGGCTATTCCTGGGGCGGCTTCGAGAGCCTCGTCATCCCCTTTGACTGCGCCACCTACCGCACCGTCACGCCCTGGACGCCCGGCGGCCATTCCCTGCGCTTCCATATCGGCCTCGAGGACCTCTCGGACCTCAAGGCGGATCTCGATGCGGGATTTGCGCGACTCAAGGAGGCGGACGCGAAGGCGGCCTGAGGGGCGCCTTCAGGGGACCAGCCAGGCGGCCTCGATCCGGTCGGCGTGAAACGTGAAACGGGCCCGGCGGTGGCCCTCGAAGGCGAGGTACAGGAACTCCAACTGCTGGACCTCGACGACCACGGCGCAAAAATTCGCGCGGCCGGCGGCGATCTCCTCCTCGCCGGCCGGCAGCTCGAAGGCGCCGCCCTCCTCCAGCACGATGCCTGGCCCCGGCGCGGTGCCGTAGCACATCTGGCTCGACGGACGGGACCCGGACCAGGCCTCGTCCGCGACCGGGTCGTCCGTGTGCAGGCTCGCCCGCCCCTCGATCCGGATCTGGATCTTGGCGCCAGGGTCGTAGCCGTGCAGCGCGATGCGCGGGTCCCGGGAGAGCTCGGCGAACTTATCGGTGCGCACGTCGCAATGGAAGCGTAAGCCCTGAACCGTGCGGTCGACCCCGCGCGAGACGATGGTGCGGGCGCGCGGCCGGCCGTCGAGCCCCACGGACGCCATCGTGAGGGTATGGAAGCAGGAGCGGCGATCCGCGACCCCGCGGGCCAGCAGGTTCCAGCTCGTGGCGAGAGCCGCGTCGAGATTGTCGTAGAAGGTCGGCCGGGTTGCATCCATCATCGACGTCAGCTCTGCTTGCGCCTCTTCTCCTTCGCAATCAGCATGAGATTGCGCACATAGATGAACGTACCGAGCCCCTGCCCGACGATAAAGACCGGATCGCCCCGGTATAATGCGTAGGCGAAGAGCACCGCGCCGCCCCCGAGCGAGAAGAACCAGAAGGCCACCGGCACGACGCTGCGCCCGGCCCGCTCGCTGGCGATCCACTGAACCAGGAAGCGCGCGGAGAACAGGGCCTGGCCGATGAGGCCAATGACCACGACCATGTCGAGATTGGTCACGAAGACGGTGTGGAGGTAACCGCCGAACTCTTCGAGGATCTGCGGAATCACGGGCGCACCTGTGCGTGGGTTGCGAGGAGCCGATCCGCGCGAGCCGCCCGGGACCGGATCCGTAGGATGGAGATCACGGGCGCACCTCGCGGGCGTTCGGAACCGCGCGGCGGCGGCGGATGAGCCACCACACGCCGCCAAGATCGAGGATGCCGACCCAGAGCCGGTCGAACATGCCATAATTGGACTGACCCGCGTGGCGCGGCCGGTCGACCACGTCCACATGGGTGATGGCGAAGCCCTCCCGCTTCATGAGCGCGGGCATGAAGCGGTGGAGCGCGTCGAAATAGGGCAAGGCCAGATAGGCGTCGCGGCGGAAGGCCTTGAGCCCGCATCCGGTGTCCCGCGTCCCGTCGCGCAGGATGCGCCCGCGCACCCCGTTGGCAATCCGCGATTGCCAGGTCTTGTAGAGCCCGTCCTTGCGCCCGACCCGCTGGCCCGCCGCGAGGCCCGTGCCGGCGCCGCCGGCGTCGAGCGCCGCCACGAGCTGCGGTATGAAGGCGGGATCGTTCTGCCCGTCCCCATCGAGGGTGACGACCACAGGCGCTCGCGCGGTACGCACGCCCGTGCGCACGGCGGCGCTCTGGCCGCAACTCGCCTCGTGCCGCATCACCCGCAGCCAGGGCCGGCTCGCGCGGGCCTCGGCGAGCGCCTGCTGCGTCCCGTCCGTGGAGCCGTCGTCCACGTAGACGACCTCGAAGGGGGCGAGCGGCGCGCAGGCGCGCGCGATCTCCTCCACGAGCGGCAGAATGTTGAGGGCCTCGTTCCGGACCGGCACGACGACGCTCAGGCGCGGATGTTCGGAGATTGGGTCCGTCATGGGCCGTTCGGCCACCTTCAGCTGATGGTCGGGCAGGCCCCCTCAGGGGCTCGCCCGATAGGCGCCGAGATCGAGTCGCCGGCCGCCGTTGATATTGAAACCTGAGACCCGGGTCGAGAGCGCCGGGGACAGACCGAGGCGGGCGGCCTCGGCCCGGAACGCCTCGTCGAAGCGCCGCTCCACGAAGACGAGCGCGCAGGATTGCCCCTTGAGGAACGCGGCCGCTTCCGGCCCCGCCTCCAGCATCTCGAGCCCGGTCCCCACGAGGAAGACGAGGCTCGGCTCCCGGTAGCCGAGGGTCGCGACCGCGGGGTTCTGGCAGGGCATGGCCCGCACGGTTTCCGCGAGCCGCTCCGACAATTTGAGGGAGCGCAGGTCCCCTTGCGCGAGGCCGAGCACGCCGCCGGTCAGCAGTGGCGCGGCCATGATGGCGAAGATCGAGGCGCGCACCACCCGGCCCTGCCGGAAGAGGCGCCAGGCCAGGATGGAGAGCACCGAGGAGGCGAGAAGAAGCGGCAGCGCCGTGAACGGGATCACCCCGTCGAGGTGCCAGCCCGCCGCGACGAGGCCCGCCGTGAGCGCGACCGGAATGAACGGGATGAGAAGGGTCGAGACCTTGGCGAGCGGCCGCTGCGGGCCGACGAAGCCCTTCTGGATGGCAAGCGCGGTGAGGATCGCGATCGCTGGATAGAGCGGCAGCACGTAATGGGGCAGCTTGGTCGAAACCGCCTCGAAGATCGCCCAAGTCGGCACGATCCAGGCGAGGTTGAAGGCCACATTGTCGAGGCGACGGTTCGCCCAGGCGAACGGCACCGCGATGGCCGCGAGGATCGCGCCGGGCCAGAAGGTGCCGAAGAAGGCGAGAAGGTAATAGCCGGGCGGGCCCCAATGGTTCTCCTGGCCCGTGCCCACCTTGCCGAGCATGTCCTGCCCGACCGAGGCGGCAAAGAACGCGCCGCCGCTTTTCAGCATGATCGCCACGAACCAGGGCAGCACCACGGCGAGCGTGAAGAGAAGCCCGGCCATCGGCCGCAAGGGGAGCAGCCAGCGCGCGGAGCGCTCCCGGACCGAGAGGACGAGGGCCGGCAATCCTGCGAAGAGCAGGACGAGGGGCCCCTTCACCAGGATGCCGACCGCCATCCCCAGCCAGAACACGGCGAGCGAGCGGTTGGAGAGCGCCACGAGGGCGCGGCGCCACAGATAGGCGCGGGCCAGCCCGCCCATGACGGCAATGGTGCAGGCGGTGAGCACCGCGTCGGTCTTGCCGAGGCGCGCCTCCACGGTGAGCAGGATCGAGGCGCCCATGAAGGCGGCGGCGAGGAACGAGCCGCGCCTCCCCAGGAAAGCGAGCGCGGTCCAATAGGTGAGCAGCACCGTGGCGAGCGCGCCGACGAGGGAGGGAAGGCGGTAGAGCGCGATGGTGGTGCGGGCCTCCGGGACGCCGGCGGCCTCCGCCGCGGCGACGACCGCGCTCTGCATCCAGTAGATGCCGATGGGCTTCTTGTGACGGGCCTCCGTCTGAAAGCGGATATCCACGAAATCGCCGGTCTCCAGCATCTGCTTGGAGGCCTGCGCATAGCGTGGCTCGTCCCTGTCCATGGGCTGCAGGGAGACGAGGCCCGGCAGGAAGCAGGCGAGCGAAAACAGGAGGAGCACGGCGCACAGACGCAGGTGGCTCGCCTCGACGAAGGCGATGGCGCGCGCAGACAGCGGCGTTCCAGCCGTTCTCGGCAGCGTCACGCGCTCGGTCACGGCGAGGCTCGTCATCTGGGGCTCCCGGCGGCAGCCCCCCGGCTCCCGCAAACGGGGGTCCTGTCCCCCAAAAGGCTGGGGAAGTCAAATGAGAGCGGGCCCTCGCGGCTCCGTCGCGTCGCTTCGGCGCAGGACCGCGCCGGGACGGCAGAAAGGGTCAGCGCAGGTGGCGGGCCACCCCCTCCGGCAGCTCGCCCCGTTGCGCCATCAGGTGGGCGACGAGCACGGCCGCGACGCTCGACGTGTCGCGGATCTCGCCCGCGAGCACCATGCGCAGCACCTCGGCGAAGGGTTCGCGGCGAAGCTCCAGCACCTCCGTCTCGTCGGGCTGCCGCCGGCCGGGCGCGAGGTCCCAGGCCAGGAAGAGCACCGGGGTCTCGTCCGTCACGGAGCCGCAGGAGACCACGTGCAGGAGTTGCAGCCACTGGCCGGCCGTGAGGCCCGCCTCCTCCTCCAGCTCCCGGGCGGCGGCGCGCTGGGGCGGCTCGTCGATGCCGCGCCCGCCCGCGGGCAGCTCCCACGAATAATAGCCCGCCGCGAAGCGGTACTGCCCCACGAGGGTCACGCCCCCCTCCCCGTCCACCGGAAGGACGCGCACGCCGCTCTCCTTGTGGCGCAGCACCCCGTAGTTCCGCTCCTGGCCCGCCGCGTCGACGACGCGGTGCTCCACAAGGGCGATCTTCGGATTGTCGTAGACGGCGGTGGAGGCGAGCACGGTCCAGGGATTCTCGTAGGGCAAGACGGGCTCCGCGCAGGCAACGCCACACCAACGCGCGAGGCCGGAAGTGGTTTTGGGCGCTGGACCGGATGAAACCGAAGGGGCCTTAGGCGCGCCGGCACTCCTCGTTGAGGGCGGCCTGCGCGCTGTCGCGGCTCGCCTCGTCCAGGATCCATTCGCAGAAGGCGCGGATCTTCGGCGAGCGGCGGCGGGAGGTCGGGTAGACCAGCCAGTAATCGCGGTCGGCCTTCACGACGAGGTCGAAGATCTGGACGAGACGCCCGGCCGCGAGATCGGCCGCGAAGAAGAAGGGATTCACGAGGGCCACTCCCTGCCCCGCCATGGCCGCCATGCCCTCGAATTGCTGCGTGCGGAGAGAATTGTCCGGGCGGTCCGAGAGGTCGACTGGGCCGACGCCCGCCTCCTCGAACCATTGCGGCCACCAGGGATCCTGCGGCCCGAGCAGCGGGAGCTTCAAGATGTCGGCCGGGCTGCGGATCTCCACGTCCTGAAGGAGGCTGGGGCTGCACAGGGGCGTGAAATGGCTCGGCAGAAGCAGATGGGCCTCGAGCCCCGGCCAATCCCCTCGCCCGCTGCGGATGCCGAGGTCGAATTCGTCCCGCCCGAAATCCACCATGTGATGGGAGGCGTCGAGCTGCACGGCGAACTGGGGATGGGTCATCTGAAAGCGTCCGAGGCGAGGCACCAGCCATTGGGACGCGATGGTCTGCAAGACGGAGAGCGAGAGCACGTTGTCCACGACCTTGCCCGTATGGGCGAAGGCGGCCTGCAGCATCTCGAAAGCTTCCGTGACCTGAGGGGCGAGGCGGGCGCCCGCCGGGGTGAGCGCCACCTGCCGCGGCAAGCGCACGAAGAGAGCGGTGCCGACCCGATCCTCCAGCATCTTGATCTGGTAGCTCACGGCCGCCTGCGTCATGCCGAGTTCCTCGGCGGCCTTGGTGAAATTGAGGTGCCGGGACGCGGCCTCGAAGGCCCGGACGGCGGTGAGCGGCGGAAGCTTGGGCATGGCGCATCCATAAATCTGGCTTATGGCAGCCCACTTCCTTTCGCTTTGTCAACATGAGGTCGGCAGGCGCAATCTCAGGGCCATCGGAACGGCCGTCCTCGACCGCTCGACCAGCGAAGGATCGCTCCCATGCGCTACGAAGAAGCCCGCCCAAGTCGCGGGGCAGCAAGCCTTTGGCTGCGCCTGCGCCTCTGGTTCACGCCCGCTCCCCGGGCCTGGCGAAAGCCGGTCGCCGACCTCTCGGGCCTCTCCGAGCATCAGTTGAGGGATATAGGCCTCACTCGCCGGGTGTCTCTCCGGCGCTGCCGGCCGAGGCTCGACCCATAAGAAAAGCCGGCCGCTTAGAAGCGGCCGGTTGGTTTGTTTATGAAAGGTGTCAGAACTCGAAATCGTTGGTGGTGAGCGTGGTGGCGCTCCGGATCACGAGAAGGTCCTTCCCAACTTTCAGCGTCGTTTGGCCGTCTTCGACCTTGAGGGCTGCCACGATGGCTGCAGCGTCAGCGAACTTGTCGCTGAAATCCACCAGCTTGATCTTGTCTTCGCCCTGCTTGAAGTCGCGGATCACGTCGCGGCCGTTGCCCTTCTGGAAAATGAAGGTGTCCGCGCCAGCGCCGCCGTTGATGTCGTCCTTGCCAGCGCCGCCGTTGAGATTGTCCTTCCCGGCGTCACCCCAGAGCTTATCGTTGCCGATGCCGCCGTTCAGCTGATCGTCGTCGGCTCCGCCCCAGAGCTTATCGTTGCCGCCGCCGCCGTTCAGCTGGTCGTTGCCTTCTCCGCCGAACATACGGTCGTTGCCATCCTTGTCCTTTTTCCGACCGCTGCCGCCATTGATGACATCGTCGCCGCGACCACCGAACAAGGTGTCGTCACCAAGGCCGCCCGTCAGGTGGTCGTTGCCGCCGTAACCATAGAGAGTGTCGTTGCCCTCCAGGCCTTTCAGCACGTCGCGTTTGCGCGTGCCGGTCATGTTGTCGTCGAAACCACTGCCAGACTTCTTCATGGTGCATCTCCCCGGAATGTTGTCTCGAATTGATTCGAGCATTCCCAGCAGTCAGATAGGAGACCGCGGAAGCATCCGTCAATTTCCGTCGTCAGCAGGGTAAATACCGACCAAATGAACTGTCGAGCTTTGATGCAGGTTGAGCGCGACCCTTGGCACTGCTACCAGGGCTCTTCCTCCACCTCTACTTCTTCGACATAGTATATCACTTGGCGCTGGCGCTGTGACGATGCCAACTTGCGCGTCTCTGCTCTGGCGACGCGCGGCGGCTCCTTGCGCGGCGCCTTGGCGCGGGCAGCGGCGAGCGCACGCAGAGGCGTCGACCGCTCGGACCGCACGACCGGTTTCTCCCCTGTCAGGTCGACGACGAGCTCGAGGCGGGCGGCACCCCGGGCGCGACTTCCTTTCGCCGTTCCCTGCGCCTCGTAATCGACGATGGAGCGCACGGTGCAGCTGCGGCCGCCTGTTTCGCAGTCGACGGCCAGGGTCCCCGGGCGATGGCGGTAGCTGCGGGCGGGCCATCGGTCGACGAAGCGCCGCTTTTCCTCGGCCACCGCATCCAGGTCGAGGGAGCGGCCGAAATAGTTCACCTTCGGGCCGTAGAACGATGAGACCTCCGCCATGGCATTGGCGGAGGACCAGGACGCGAGAAAGCGCGTCGCGAGTTCGCGGCTCTGCTCCTCCGGGGTTCCGTTGGGCTCCGGAACGGCCGGATTGGCCGGATTGGCTGGTGGCACCGCAGCGGCGACGGCGGCAGCGGGTGTCTCGACCTCCGCCGATGCTGCTGCGGCCGGTGGCGGGCTATCGGCGGAGGGCTCCACGGACCCGGTCTCCGCCACCTCGTCGGGAGCGTCCTGGGACGGGCTGTCAGGGGGAGCGTCCGGCGTCGCCGCCAGGATTTCGGCGGCGGCCGCCTCGGCCTTGCCGGGATCGGCCCAGGTGCCTGCGTCGGGAACTCGCGCGGGGGCGGCCGCGGCATTCCGCGGCGGACATTCCCGGGCCGGCTTCACGCCCGCATCGCACAGGGCTTCGACGGCCGCGGGATCGGACCAAACCGGCCGCTCGATGGAGGAGCCGCCGGCCAGGAGGGGCACGACGGCAAACGGCGCGAGGGCGCCGAGGATGAGAAGATAACGTGCCATGGCCCACTCCCGACCGAACGCCCCTCCGGCCGGGCAAGCCCTGCCGTTCAAGGCGCTCGTCGAGGCAATGATCTGGAGTCGACGCCGTTCCGACTGCCCCGCTTGTCCTGAAGCCGCGTGACGAAAGGCTGCGTCGCGGGTCCGCGCGTGGGCTCGCGATTACCCGGCGGCACTCGTGGCCGCCCGCTCGGATCAGGGCCGCATCAGACGAAGCGCACGCCGCACAGGAGACCCCGGCGCCAGATCAGCTTCACCCGATAGCGTCGCTCCTGCACCGGCACCAGCAGGTCGAACTCCTCCGGCAGCGTGTCGACGGCTTTGAACTCGAGGCGCGCCCCGGAGGCCGAGATGTCCCGAACCAGGCAGTCCACGGTCGAGCGCCCATGGTTGAACACCACGCGGCCACCGAGGAACGAACGCTTCCGGGTATCGGTACGGGGGTGCATCACAGGCCTATCGGCGCATGGGCGTGGCAGCACCCGGCCGGCAAGGTCCACATCATCCGGTGGTCGGCGGCGGGCGACGGCATCATCGGTCGAGGCAGCCTTTGAGCACAAGCAACGGGTTGAAATCGGCGCGGCCGGAGCGATCCGCCGTGGTACGGCCTCGCTCCCCGAAAGGACGAACCGATCAAGCCCGCGATTCGTAAAAATGGAGCAAATGACCGGCGCGGCTCAGAAGTCTCCGAGCAGCAACTGACGGGTTTCCGCCCTGGGGCGCGCCGCCTCGGCCTTGGCGGCCTTGGCGGAGCGGGAGCGAGCCGTCCTCGGCTTGGAGCCGACGCCGCGACCGGCCCGGTCGAGCGCCTTGTCGCGAGCCTTGGCCTCCGGCGCCTCCGGATCGCCCGAGAGCCACTTGCCCCGCTTGATCACCTCGTTGACGCGGCCCTGATTGATGCCGAGCTGAAAGGCGATCTCCTGCTGGGTCATGGCGGTGGAGCCATGCAGTTCCAGGATTTCCCGCGCCAGTTCCGGGGTCATCTTGCGTCCGGTCACGCGCCGCGCGGGCGCGATGGTGCGCTTCGCCCGGTCGCGCTCGCGCAGGCGCTCCAGGATCGCCAGGGCCATCTGCATGCCCTGTTCGCGCAGGGCTTCTTCGAATTCTTTGAGCGTCGCCACTGCCGCCTCCGCGAAGCACCGAACCGCCCCCACGGCAGTGAGCCGCACGGCTGGGCTTTCGTCAACGGGCGAAGAGGGTTGGGAGTTTCAGGACCGGCCCGAAAGGCAGGGGAAAAGCCCTCGAGCGCCCAGGTGGCGCACCGCGACGGTCGGTTCGCGGGCGACGAAGCGGGAAATCGGAGGCCGGGCCGGTGAATGGACGAGGCGATGGGTGGTTCGCGGGCGACGAGGTGAGACAATCGAATGTAGGCCGGTGAACGGCCCGGGTGACGCATAGTCTGTCAGCAACGAAGCCGGGGCATCGGAAGGCCGGGCCGGCGAGCAGGCCGCATGTCGCCGATCCACCGTCAACGATCCACATCACCGGCGGCAGCATCGAGGGTGCGGCCGGCGAATGGGTTCAGCGGGGCGCCGGGGCCTGGTCCGGCTTCGGGGCGAGCCCCAGACGGACGGACAGTTCCGCCAAATCCGCCTTGGCGGAGCGGTCGACCGTCACGGTCACGTCCTCGGAGAGGTTTGCGAGCGAGGCCGAGACGGCTGCCTGGAGCTTGTCCGCGTCGGCATCGCTCAAAGCCGCTGGCGGTGCCACGATCACGTGCACCGCCAGCAGAGGCTTGCGCTGGCCCAGATTGGTCCAGTAACGGGCGATGGTTCCGGCCGTCACCAGCCGGTTGAGCGCCGCGTTCAAGTCACCCCAGAGCGCCATGGTGCGGTCCTACCGGATCCGACCGGCGGCGCTCGGGGTCATCATCGTACGACCTGCCGGCTCAGATGAGCTCGACGGCGCCGACTTCGCGGCCCTTGCGGCCTTCGATGATCGCCACCCGCACGGGCTGGCCCTCGTCGAGGCCGCTGAGGCCGGCGCGCTCGAGCGCCGAGCGATGGACGAAGAGGTCCTTCATCTCGCCCTGGACCGAAATGAAGCCGAAGCCCTTCACCGGATCGTACCACTTGACGACGCCGTCCGTATCCGGCGGGCCGCTGACCACGGGCTGGCGCGGGGCGAAGCCACCGCGGTCGCCGCGCGGCGCGAAGCCGCCACGATCGCCGCCACCGAAGCCGCCGCGGTCACCACCGCCGAAGCCACCCCGATCACCGCCACCGAAACCGCCCGGACGCGGACCGCGACGCGGCGGCTCCGGCTCGGCGGTGCTGGTGTCGACGTTCAGGATCTCCGCGACCTGCGGGCCCTTCTGGCCAGGACCGGTGCGCACCGTGAGGGTGGTGCCCGATTCCAGCGCGCTGTGGCCGGCCGCTTCCACCTGACGGATGTGCAGGAAGGCCTCACCGGAACCGTCGGTGAGCTCCACGAAGCCAAAGCCCTTCTCGGCGTTGAACCACTTCACCCGAGCCTGGGTCTCGGGGCCGGTGGCGCCGCCGAAGCCGCCGCCACCACCGCCACCGCCGCCGCCCATGGGGCGCCCGGCCGGACGGGGCCGCTCATACATGGAGGGCGGGGGAGCGAAATCGCCCCACGGGTCCGCTGGTTGGTCACCTCTGCCGCGCCGGCGATCGCGGTTGTCGTTGCCTCGTCCCATCGTCAATCCTTATAGCCGCCCATCTTCGGCGCCTGATGCCCTAAGTTACCCCGAAAAAAACAATCGGGAAGTCTGCTTGACCGAGATTCCTTCAGAATCTTTGGTCTTGTTGTTGTTCTCGGGCCGGCATCCGCGGATTTTGCGATTGCCGAGCCGCTCTTCTCGTCGTCAGGCGGCGTTCCGGAGGAGCGGAACGGAAGCCATCGAGCTTGTGGCGACCCCGGCAGGGCTCGAACCTGCGACCTACTGCTTAGAAGGCAGTTGCTCTATCCAGCTGAGCTACGGGGCCGGGACGGGCCTGGCGGCAAGCGCCCCGGGGCGACCGGGCCCGGTCGATTCACGGTGTCAGTGCGTCCACGGCCCCACGCGGTTGAACTTGAAATTGTCGGAGTAGGACATCGTCCTGCGCTTCCCCTCCTTGGGCTCCTCCACCCGATAGGGGATGCCCTCGCGCTCCGCATAGGCGACGGCCTCTTCGAGCGTGTCGAAGGCGAGGCGGACCTGCTGGCGGGTATCGCCGGAGGAGGTCCAGCCCATCAGGGGCTCGATCTCACGGGGCTTGTCCTGGTCGAAGGCGAGGTACCATTGCTTGGTGCGCGCCATGCCGGACTGGTTGGGCGTTTTCGCGAGCTTGAAGATCCGTGCGGGCATTGGGCGTTCGTCTCGTTCTCGTGTCCTTGACCGATGGTCGGGGCGGCAGGATTCGAACCTGCGACCCTCTGGTCCCAAACCAGATGCGCTACCAGACTGCGCTACACCCCGCCCAACCCAACGGCTTGAGTTGTCTACAGATTGGTCGCGTCCTCCGCAAGGGCAAGCTCCAGCGGCTCCCCGGCGCGTCAGATCCAGCGTCGCACCCGCGCCGAATAGGCCGTGTAGCGGTCCCCGAATGTCGCCTGCATGACGCGCTCCTCGATCCGCACCTGCGCGGCGATCGCGGCAAGCCCCAGAAGCGCCGCGGCGAGTTGCAGAAAATCGGGGAAGGCGGCGGCGAGGCCGAGCAGCACCAGCGCCTGGCCGACGAAAACAGGGTTCCTGGAGAGCGCGAAGGGGCCGGTCTCCACGAGGTCCGGCCCCTGCTCGCCCTCCGCGGCGCCGATCCGCCAGGACTGGCCCATATGATATTGCGAGAGCAGCGCGATGGCGGCGCCGATCGCCACGAGACCGTGACCGAGAAGAGCGGCGATCCATCCCGGGGTGAGCGCCCCAAAGCCGAGCTGCTGGCCGAAGGCCTGCCCGGCCAGCCGGATCCCCGGCCACAGGAAGGCCGCCGCGAAACTCACTCGAAAGGCGATGGCGGTCCAGCGCTGGCCGGTCCTGTCCGATGCCCGGAAGAGCCAGACAGAACGCCCGGCGCGGCGGGACGCTGCTGCCGAGAGGGCCAGGAAGTTGGCGAGATAGACCAGCGCGACGAGGTAAGTGGCGAGGTCGAGACCCGAGGCGCCTGGGGCCACCGGCGCCCTCAGCGCTTGAAGACCGGGTGCTCGACGCGGTCGCCGGCCTTGATCCCGAGCCGAGCGGCCGTGCCTGCGTTCAACTCGAGCACCGCCAGCACGGGCTCACCCGATGGAATGGTGCGGGTCGACAGGGGCTCCGCGTTCGGAGCGACGCGGGCGATGGTGCCGTCCGGACGGATGAAGAGCATGTCGAGGGAGATGTAGGTGTTCTGCATCCACATGGCGACGGGCTCGACCTTGCCGAAATCGAACAGCATGCCCCGATCCGCCGGCATGGAGCGCCGATACATCAGGCCCTGCGCCCGGTCCGCGTCGTTGCGCGCCACCTCGACCAGAAAGGCATGGCGCTGACCGCCTTGGGTGACGATGGCGAGCGGCTCGAAGGACTGCGCGAAGGCTACCGCGCTCAGGGCAAGCCACAGGAACGTCGCGAGAAATCCGACGAGGGGAGCGACGCCAAGGCCGCGGGCACTGCGCTGCATCGCGGGGGAGTCGCTCAATGCGAGTGCGGCAAGGCGGTGTCCGCGAGGCGCACCTCGGCGGCCATCAGACCCTTCGATCCGTCGCCGAAGCGCACGAACACCTCTTCGCCGGGCTTCAGCTCCGCAATGCCGTATCGGCGCAAGGTTTCCATGTGCACGAAGATGTCGGGCGAGCCGTCCCCACGGGTGAGAAAGCCGAATCCACGCAGGCGGTTGAACCACTTCACCGTCGCCTTTTCGAGGCCGCTCGTCGGCACGACCTGCACATGGGTGCGCGGCAGCGGCAGCTCGGAGGGATGAAGGGCGGTGGATTCGTCGAGGGAGACGATCCGGAAGGCCTGCAGGCCCCGGGAGCGCTGAACCGCCTCCACGACGATGCGGGCGCCCTCGTTGGCGGATTGATAGCCGTCGCGGCGCAGGCAGGTCACGTGCAGGAGAACGTCGGGCATGCCGTTATCCGGCACGATGAAACCGAAGCCCTTGGCCACATCGAACCATTTGATGCGTCCGCTCACCTGAACGAGCTCGAGGGGGCGCTCGGCCGCCAAATCCTGCTCGGACATCTCACGGCGACCGCGATCGAAGGACTGGATCGATCCCTTCGCCTCAAAAGAACTGGAGCCGTAATCGTCAGACATGAAGAAACCCGAATTCGAATCAAGCGGCGCGATTCTTAATGGGAAGATAACACCGTCCCGAATCCGGGGAAGCCCGAAAGAGCCCTCATCGGCGGCTTGTCGCCCTTTCGAGAGGCGGTGTCTCAGGGACGCTACACATGGAATCAAACCCTTTGATCTTTGGCGAAAAATCCCGCCTCGGGAGGCGGCCGGGGCGTTCAGGCCAGGGCCGCCAAGGCCGGGCCGATCTCACCATGGATCACGAGGTCGGCCAGATCGTCGAGATCCGTCGGCTCCCGGTTGACGATCGCCAGCGTCGCGCCGCCGCGTTTGGCGAGGGCTGGGATCGCAGCGGCCGGATAGACGACGAGGGACGAGCCGAGGACGATGAAGAGGTCGCAGCCGAGCGCCAGCTCGTGCGCCCGGCGCATCGGCCCCTCCGGCATCGACTGGCCAAAGGAGATGGTCGCGGTCTTCACGATCCCGCCGCAGGCCTCGCAGGCAGGCGGCTCGCCCGTCGCCTCGAAGCGCGGGCGGACCCAATCGAGCTCATGGCGGCTGCCGCAGGACAGGCAGGTCGCGAAGGTCCCGTTGCCGTGGAGCTCCACCACCTGCTCCGGCGGGATGCCGGATGCCTGGTGCAGGCCGTCGATATTCTGCGTGATCACCGCGGGCATCCTGCCCGACCGAACGAGCGCGGCAAGAGCCCGGTGGCCGCGGCTCGGCTGCGCGCCGCGATAGAGATCGTCCATGGCGAACTTGCGCCGCCATGCCTCGCGCCGCGCCTCGTCGCTGCGGAGGAACGCCTCGAACGGAATCGGCTTGTGGCGCATCCAGGGGGAGTTGGGCGAGCGGAAATCCGGCACCCCGCTCTCCGTGGAGATGCCCGCGCCGGTGAATGCCACCATTGTGCGGGAGCGGGCGATGAGGTCGTGCAGCGCGGCGATGGCCGGATCCGTGGACATTTGTGGATTATGGGCCAGCGGCGGGGTCGTGGGGAGGCCCCCTGGATATCGGTGCCTGGGCATCCGGCGCGGCATGCCCTAAACCTGTGCCGTGAACGCTCCCTCCCCCCGTACCGTCGCATCCCAGCGATGGGATGCCATCGACGTCGCCCGCGGCGTCGCCATCGTGGCGATGGTTGTCTACCATTCTGCCTGGGACTTGAGCTTCCTGCGGCTCGTGCCCGGCACCATCATCGGCGACCCGGCCTGGAACTGGTTTGCCCGCGGGATCGCCGGATCGTTCCTCATGCTGGCGGGCGTTGGCCTTGCGCTCGGCCATGCGGCTGGGTTCAACCGGGCCGGATTTCTGAGGCGGCTCCTCACGGTCGGCGGGGCCGCGCTCGTGATCACCGTCGTGACGGCGGTCGCCTTTCCGGAGAGCTTCATCTTCTTCGGCATCCTGCATGCGATCGCGGTCGGAAGCGTGCTCGCCCTACCCTTCCTGCGCCTGCCCGCCCTGGCGACCCTCGTGGCGGCGGCCCTGTGCCTTGCCGCCCCTCGCCTCTTCACGAGCCCTGCCCTCGATCGCCCGCTGCTCGACTGGCTCGGCCTCGGCACAGACGTGCCGGTCACCTACGATTACGTGCCGGTCTTTCCGTGGTTCGGGATGATGCTGATCGGGATCGCGGCGGGGCGATGGCTCGTCCGCCGGAGCGAGCCCCTGTCGCTTGCGCGCTGGCGCTCCCGGGACTGGTTCACCGGAGCCCTCGCCTGGATGGGTCGCAAGAGCCTCCCGATCTACCTCATCCACCAGCCCGTGATACTGGGCATCGTCTACAGCATCCTGATGCTGACGGGCCCGAACCAGACAGCCGCGGCGCGGCCCTTCCTTGCCCAATGCACCGCGCAATGCACGCAGGCGAACGGGGATGCAGCCTTCTGTCGGCGGGCCTGCGGCTGCGTGGTCGAGACCCTGCGCGCCGACGGAATCTGGCCACGCATCGAGGCCAACACGCCCACGGCGGATGACCAGAGCCGGATCTCGGACGCGGCACAGACCTGCCTGCGCCGCGACCCGCCCTGAGGCCTGGGCACCCACCGCCCAGGTTACGGTGCGGCCCCCTCGCCTGACCTTGCGCCGAACGCCTTAGCCTCGCATGGTGCGCGGCCCGTCCTGCCGAACCTCCCTTGCGCCATGTCCATAAAGCCCGATCTCCTCGCCGCCATCGGCAACACGCCCCTCATCCGGCTTCGTCGCGCTTCGGAGGCGACCGGCTGCACCATTCTCGGCAAGGCCGAGTTCATGAACCCGGGCGGCTCCGTGAAGGATCGGGCAGCGCTCTTCATCATCGAGGACGCGGTTCGCAGCGGGCGCCTCAAGCCCGGCGGCGTCATCGTCGAGGGGACCGCCGGCAACACCGGAATCGGCCTGGCGCTCGTCGCCAACGTGCTCGGCTTTCGCACCGTCATCGTGATCCCTGAGACCCAGAGCCAGGAGAAGAAGGACATGCTTCGCCTCGCGGGCGCGGAGCTCGTCGAGGTGCCGGCGGTCCCCTACGCGAACCCGAACAACTACGTGAAGGTCTCGGGCAGGCTCGCGGAGCGCCTCGCCCGGGAGGAGCCGAACGGCGCCGTTTGGGCGAACCAGTTCGACAATGTGGCGAACCGCGAGGCCCATTATGCGACCACGGGCCCGGAGATCTGGGAGGAGACCGGGGGACGGGTGGACGGCTTCATCTGCGCGGTCGGCAGCGGAGGCACGCTTGCCGGTGTCGGCATGGCCCTCAAGGACCGCAACCCCAAGGTCGCGATCGGCCTTGCCGACCCCATGGGCGCCGCCCTCTACAACTGGTTCACGGCAGGCGAGCTCAAAGCGTCGGGCTCCTCCATCACGGAGGGAATCGGCCAGGGCCGCATCACGAAGAACGTGGAGGGCGCCCCGATCGACCGCGCCTACCAGATCCCCGACGAGGAGGCGATCCCGCTCGTCTTCGACCTCCTGGAGCATGAGGGCCTGTGCCTTGGCGGGTCTTCGGGCGTCAACGTGGCGGGTGCCATCCGTCTCGCCCGGGATCTCGGTCCGGGGCATACGATCGTGACGATCCTGTGCGATTCCGGTACGCGCTATCAGTCGAAGCTGTTTAATCCGGATTTCCTGCGCTCCAAGGGCCTGCCCGTGCCGGCTTGGCTGGAGCGCCGGAGCACCATCGATCCCGGCCTCGTGCCGGCCTGACAACCAAACGCGCCGTGAGGCGTTGCCTCGCCATGAGCTCACCGATGACCCGACCGTTCCGCGACTATCTTTCCTCGCTCCCCCTCGTCGCCATCCTGCGCGGGCTCAAGCCCGAGAACGCCGAAGCGGTCGGCCATGCTCTCGTGGAGGCGGGCTTTCGCATCATCGAGGTGCCGCTCAATTCGCCGGAGCCCCTGCGAAGCATCGAGATCCTCGCCAAGACGATGCCGGAGGACGTGCTCGTCGGCGCCGGAACGGTGCTGGAGCCGGAGGCCGTGGACAGGGTGAGGGACGCGGGCGGCGCTCTCATCGTCATGCCCCATTCGGACCTCGACGTGGTGCGGCGCGCCAAGACCCTTGGGCTTGCCTGCGCGCCCGGCGTCGCGACGCCCACCGAGGCTTTTGCCGCGCTGAAAGCCGGGGCGGACGCCATCAAGATCTTCCCCGCCGAAGCCATGCCGCCAGCGGTCGTGAAAGCCTGGCGCGCGGTGCTGCCGAAGGATGCGGTCGTGGTTCCGGTCGGCGGCATCAAGCCCGAGACCATGAAGTCCTACGTGGATGCGGGCGCGGACGGCTTCGGCCTTGGCTCCGCCCTCTTCACGCCCGCCATGCCCCCTGAGGAGGTCGGCCGCAACGCCCGCGCCTTCGCGCAAGCCTGGAGCGCGCTGGCCTAAGGCTGAAGCCGCCCCTATGAGCTGGCTCGTCCAGCCGCGGCTGGTGAACGGACCGTTCGGCGATCCTGGCCTCTATCTGGATTTTCGGCACGGCCGCCGCGCGCTGCTGTTCGACCTCGGCGATCTTTCGGCCCTTTCCTCTCGCGAATTGATGCGGGTGAGCCACGCCTTCGTGTCTCACACCCACATGGACCATTTCGTCGGCTTCGACCGGCTCCTGCGCGTGTGCCTTCACCGCGCGGCCCCCTTGAGCCTCGTCGGCCCGCCGGACTTCATCGATCAGGTGGAGCGTCGCATTCGCTCCTATACCTGGAATCTTCTTGGCGAAGACTCCGTCCCCTTTCGGATCGAAGTCGCGGAAGTGCATGAAAATCGCGTGGCTCGCGCAGCCTCCTTCGCGGCCCGCGATGCCTTCCGCCGCGTCGAGGCCGTCTGTTCCGACAGACCGCCGGGCATCGCGCATATGGAAGAGGCCTTCACGGTCGCGTTCGCCACGCTCGATCACGGCATCCCTTCCCTTGCCTTCTCCATGCGTGAGCCGATGAGCGTGAACGTCTGGCGCGGCGCGCTCGATACTCTTGGCGTCGAGCCGGGACCGTGGCTCGGCGAGGCAAAGCGCGCCGTCCGGAATGGGGGACCCGACACGACCCTCATCGCCCTGCCCGACGGGCGCCTCACGAGCCTTGCCGCGTTGAAGAACGAGGTGCTGCGCATCGGCCCGGGCCAGCACATCGCCTATGTGACGGACGCAGCCGCGACGCCGCAGAACGCGGAGCGCATCGTCGCTCTCGCCCGCGGCGCGGACCAGCTCTTCATCGAGGCCGTGTTCCTGGATGCGGACCGCGCGCTGGCGGAGGCCACGCGCCATTTGACGGCGGGCGATGCGGGCCGTCTCGCGCGGCAGGCCGGTGCGAAGCATCTGCGCCTCTTTCACCATTCGGCCCGCTATCTGGCGACACCCGATGTCCTGGCCGATGAAGCCCGCGCCGCTTTCGGCGAGTGACGGATCAGGTTGCGGGGTCGAAGCGCATCGTCACGCGATGCCGCGCCGTGTCGCCCGGCGCGAGCCACAGGATCGAGTTGCGCTGCGCGATGTCGCCGTCCGCATCCGTCCAATCCGCGTGACCGGTCAGCGCTTCGAGGCACACGAAGCCCGCGTCGGGCTTGGTCCACACCGCCCAGTGACGGAACCCCTCCGCCTCGATCGTGATCGTGGAGCCGCTCGGCCCCATGAGGCGCAAGGACCGGCTCGCCGCGTCCCGGACGATCAGCGCGCCCCCTCGGAAGAGATCGGGCGAGAGATCAAGGCGACGGTCCGCCAGCGGGATCGGGCGAAGGCGGCGCTCGAGGAGGCCCACCAAAGGCACGATGCCCGGAACCTCCGGCACCTCGTCGGCCGCAAAGGCGACGTGATGCCCGTCGCGGGTCGCCGCATCGAACGGCCAGGCAAAGCCCGGATGAAAGCCGAGCGCATAGGGCATCGGCTCCGAACCCTCGTTCACCACGTCCGCGGTGACGACGAAGGTCGTCGGCGTCAGGGCGAGCGCGATGTCGAGGCAAAAGGAGAACGGGTAGTGGCGGCGCGTCGTCTCGTCGGCGCGGAGCCTGAGGCGGACCGCCTCGGCCGATCGCTCGACCGTCTCGAACAGCCGATCCTTCGCAAAGCCGTGCTGCGGCATGGGATAGGCTGCGCCATCGATGCGCACGATGCCGTCGACAGACGACCCGACCACGGGAAAGAGGATCGGCGCGCGCCGGTCCCAGAATGCGGGGTCGCCCGCCCAGAGCAGGCTGCGCCCTGCCGCCGACCAGGCTAAGGGTTCGGCGCCGAGCGGATCGACGAGGACCGTGGCGCCGTCCGCGACGAGCCGGATGGGATGGGCGGAGTTTTCCTTCATCGGGCCGGCGTCCGGCCCGAGCCCGCGATCAGCGAGCGCGCCAAGCCTTCAGGGCGATGATGGGGGCTGCGAGCGGCCAGGCGAAGGCCGCGATCAGGATATGCTTGAGATCGACTCCCTCGTCGCTCTCGATGCTGGTCGAGATGGTCAGCAACACGACGACGACGCCCAGATAGGCGATCAGCAGGCTCTGCATGGTCCGTTCCCCCTGGGATCGTCCCTTCGCAGAGAGCGCGGGCCCAAGCCATGTGGCGGGCCGTCGCGTGCCATCGCAGCACCTTGCGTCACCGCCGCCGGCTGCCGTGGCGGAAGAAGGGCACGGTGATGAGGCGACGGCCCGTGTCGTCCGTGATCTCGAGCTCGATATTGCCCGCGTCCGCCAGCTGGTCGCGCAGCTCCTCCACGGTGGCCAGCGCTTCGGCTCGGGCCGCTTCGATGTCGGGCAGCTCGACCCCTTCGTCGTCCTCGTCCAGGTCGTGGCCGTCCCGGATGTTGAAGAAGTAGCGCGGCATCGTCGTCCACTCGGCAGAGCCGGAGGTCGACCGGCCCCGGAAGCCTAGGGCGACCGCCCCGGGGAGGCAAGCGAGGCGCGCCGCCGCCCGCGAAGCTGGTTCGGTTCCGTCAACGACCCGTCCAAGAAGTCGACGACGGCGCTGCCGTCATGGAGGTCGGTAACCAGCCGTCAACCACGGGGCTGTGGAAAGGACGCGATGGAGGTTCTTCGCTGCAACCGGGGGACCCGCTCCCGGTTATCCGAGGCCGTACACGCCAATGGTAGCGCCCCTTTGATGATACCCCCGTCGCTGTCGTCCCCTGCCCGCACGGGCGATACCTTGCCCCCGGCGGGCTTGGCGCCGCAGCTGCGCCTAGCCTTGCGCCTGCTTGCGCTCATCGCCCTTGGGCTGTCCTCGGGTTTGGTTCTTGTCGCCAGTCTTCGGGTCCTTGGAGGGGCCCTTCTGTGACGGGCCTGCGCCAGTCCTCAGATCGATATCGACGTAGTGGCCGGACTTCGGATCGAAGAGTGTCATGACGCAACGCTTCCTCTGGTCTCATGAGGGCAACGCGCGAAACCGGAATGCGGACAATTCGACTTAAATTCACGGTTAAGCAAGCGTTACGCCGGCGCGGGGGCAGACAAGAAAAGAGCGCCCCGAGGGCGCTCTGAGGAAGGCCGCGTTTGCGGTCCTTGTTCCAGGAGGAGATTGCGCCCCCACAGGCGCCAGAGAATGCTGCGCCCTTATGGTTAACGAACGGTTAACGCCGCAGGTGCGGGGCTCGACGACAGGCAGTTCCCGGGCTTCAGGAAGCACCCACGCGGGCTCCCCGCGACCGCGGAGGTCTCGGAGCCGAGCCCCTCACCTCGATCGCGCCTCGGAACGGCACAAACAAGCTTGGCCGATAGACACGTGCCGTTCAGGAACATGGGTCTATGCGGGCGATATCTCTCACCCGGTGATCTGCCATGGTGGTCTGGAGCACGCTTCTCACATTGCTCGGTTCCGTTCTTGCCCTCGGCCTGTTCGGCGAGAGCATGCCGGACTGGATAGGTCACGGCGCCGAGCTCGTCATGGTCGTCGCGGTGTTCGTGCTGATCTGCCTGTTCGAGTCCGGCTGGCAATCGGCGGAGGGCGACGGCCCCTCGCAGCGGTCCTGACGTCTGCGCGTCAACGCTTCATCGCATTCTTCAGGCCGATCAGACGACGCGCCGCAACGCCGCCGGGCTGCGCCGAGTAGAGGCGCTCGTCCCAGGCCTGAATCTGCTTTTGCTGAAGCTCGAGGAGAGCACGCAGGCTCGCAAGATGCTGCTGAAGCGATCGCGTCTCGGCGAGCGAGTTGTTCGGTGGCGTTTTCGGCATGCCCCTAATCCGCCCAGGCGCGGTTAATGAAACATGAATATTTGTAAAAAAGCGACTAATGGGGAAGTCCGCCGCGCGGCTTGTTGCAGCCCTGCCGCATCGCTCGCGACGGGCGTCGGACCTTCGTCCTACCGACGCTGCGGCAGCCAGGACAGCCATCTCCGCGCCTGAATAAAAGCGGCCCGCCATGGGCGGGCCGAAATGCAGTGGAGGTCTCGAATCGATCCGCGTGTCCGCGGGGTCTCAGATCGTGCTCAGCAGCACCATCACGACGGCGGTCAGGGCTGTCGATGCGATGAACCCTACCGTCGGGACGATGAGCGAGGGCTGCTTGCCGGAAGCGATGGTGGTCATGGTGTCCTCCTGGACGATCGAAGCTCGTTGCGCCGTCCGGCGCGGGGTTGCGGGTTCAGTGCGCCAGAAGAAGCCAGCCCACCAAACTGAACGGGCCGACGGCTCCCAGCAGGAAGCAAACAAGGTTCGCGGTCATGGCAGCGCTCCTTCGATGGCGAACCGTCTAGAGCTGCGCCGTTTCCAGCGAATGTCGCTTTATATTTCATGGGTGAAACATGCGGCGTGCTCCGCCGCACGTCCGCCGTGGCCCAGGGCGGCCGCCCTCCCGGCCACACGAAACATTGCGGCAAAGGAGGCCCGTTAGTTTTCCGGCCTGGAGGGTCACCCATGCTTGCCACTGCCCGAACACAGACCGCGACGCGATCGAATCACGCTTCGGACGCCGCCTCCGAGCTGGAGCGCCGCCGCGCTGAGATCCGCGCGATGCTCGACGACATCCGAGCCAAGGAGCCCTCGCCTTCGGAGCTGGTCGACGCCGTTCGGCGGGCGGGCGGGGATGCGGTGCCCGGCGACAGGCTTCATCGGATTGCCGCAAGCATCCTCTCGCTTTTGCGGGCCAGGTGACCCGCTTGCGCGCCATTACCTCCACGCTGGGCTCCGCCTCGCTCCTCGCGCCGGGCCCCGCCGACGACACCGCGCCCGGGGTTACTCCTGTGCGCAGAAGCCCCATTGGCGTGAGCCGCCTCCCGAGGCCACAATCCTCCGTCGGCCCCACCAGGCGCGGAGCGCAGATGCGCATCAAGTACAAGGTAGCCCTCGTCGGAGGCATCCCCATCGCCATCGCCGCGGCGATCGCGGTGATCGCCTGGCTGCTCCTGGGCGCGGCCGAGCGGGCCCGCAACGGCGCCGTGGTAGCGGGCGCCGTCTATCGCGACCTCCAGGAGGTCATGATCGCCCGCAACGACTACGTGAATGCGGCACCGACGGAACGCCCCCCTTACTCCTCGCGCCTGACCGATTTCGCTGCGCGCGGCCTCGACAAGCTCGAGACCCTGGCAGGCGTCGCCCGCGACCCCGCGAACCGGGCGCTCGCCATGGAGACCCGCAACACCCTCCTCGGCTACCGGGACCAGATGTGGAGCCTCATGCAGGTGACGATCGGGGCCGATCGGCTCATCGAGGAGATGGGGTCTCGCGCCGCCTCCCTCATCGCTCTCACCGACCGGGCCCGCGAGCGGCAGCACGCCTCGAACACCGATATCATCGCCTCCCTGACCGACGGCGACCGCAAGCTTCGCCTCGCCCGCGACGTGGTGGACCGGGCCTACGAGATCCAGGCGACCATCGCGGCGGCCGGCCTGCAGGACGCCTATGCGGATCGGGGCCTCGCCTCCGAGCGTTCCTCCGCCGAGCGCGCGCTCACCACGGCACGCCTGCGCAACATGGCGCGCGATCTCGGTGAGCTCCTCCGCAGCGCGGGCCGCTCCGCCTCGGCCGAGGAGCTCGCCTCCCTGGTGGAGCGTTATGCGCCCGAGTCCCAGGGCGGGACCGGCGGCCGCAACGTGCTGGCGCAGCATCGGCTCGCCGAATGGGTCGAGCGCCTCGTGAAGGTGCACGCCACCGAGCACCGGGCCCTGCACGACGAGGCGGCGCAGCTCCTCACCTATTCGGTGAGCGCCGCCGAGACTGAGCAGGTCACGCAGAACATCGCCATCACGACCCTCAAGCTCAGCCGCCGCACCGCGGACGCCCTGTCCGCCCGCGACGGGGCGGCGGCCGAGCAGGTCCTGAAGGACAGCGAGGATCTCGCCGCGACGGTCGGCGCCCTGCCGATCTCCCCCCTCATCCAGACCGAGATGATCGATGCCATCGATCGCTGGCGCGACGGGCTCGCCACCACGGCGCAGTACCTGCGCCGGCAGAACGACCTGATCTCGGGCATGGACACCTCCGCCGGAACCATGATCCGCAGCGCCTCGACCCTGAACGACCTCTTCACCGGGGATGCGGACAGGATCGGCCAGGTGGTGCGCACCACGCTCGTGCTCGGCGCCGCCTTTGGCCTTCTCCTCGGTTCCGGCACCGCCTTCTTCGTGGCGCGCTCGATCACCGAGCCCCTGCGCCGGCTGGAGGGCCGCATGATCGAGCTGGCCGCCGATCCGAAGGCCGGGCCGATCACCGAGGCGACGCGGCAGGACGAGCTCGGATCCATGGCCCAGGCGGTCAATTTCTTCGTGCGCGAGATCGGGCGGCGCGAGGATGCGCTGCGGCGCGCGAAGGACCGGGCCGACGCCATGCTCATCGAGCTGCGCGAGACCCAATCGAATCTCATCCAGGCCGAGAAGCTCGCATCGCTGGGGCAGCTCGTCGCGGGCGTCGCCCACGAGATCAACACGCCGCTCGGCGTGGCGCTCACCACCTCGACCTCCCTGGAGCGCGAGGTCGGGCGCCTCACGCAGCAGGGCGAGAGCGGACGCATGTCGCGCTCGGACTTCACCAACGCCCTCGCCCGTCTCAACGAGGGGACGAGGCTGCTGCTGAGCAACCTCACCCGCGCCATCGACCTCGTCTACAGCTTCAAGCAGGTGGCGGCCGACCAGGCGAGCGGCGAGCGCCGCCGCTTCCCCATGAAGGCCTGGCTCGACGAACTCCTCACGAGTCTTGGCCCCGTGCTGCGCAAGAGCGGCCACGAGGTCGTGGCCGAGTGCCCGGACGATCTCGTGCTCGACACCTATCCGGGCAGCTTCGCGCAGGTGCTCACGAACCTTCTCATGAATGCGGTGGTGCACGGCTACGAGCCGGGCGAAGCCGGACGGCTCGAGGTGCGCGTGCAGGAATTCGCGCCCGGGATGGTCCGGGTCACCTTCCGGGACGACGGTCGCGGGATCGCGCCGGAGCACCTGCCGAAGATCTTCGATCCGTTCTTCACCACTCGCCGGGACAAGGGCAGCACGGGCCTCGGGCTCCATATCGTCTACAACCTGGTGACCGCGAAACTGCACGGGACGCTCGGCGTGGACAGCCGCCTTGGCGAGGGCACCACCTTCACCATGGAACTGCCTGTCAGCGTCGAGAGCGCCGAAGCCCCGCAGCGCGTGGCGGAGCCCGCATGACGCCACTCGCCCGCAGCCCCACACCCTTTCCAGGAGCCCTCCCATGAGGCGCGTGTCGCAAGCCCTGGCCCTCGCGGGCGCCCTCCTCTGGTCCGGAACGGCGGCGGCCAAGACCTTCGTGTTCTGCTCCGAGGGCAATCCGGAAGCCTTGAATCCGCAGCTCGTGACCACGACGACCGGCATGAATGCGAGCCGGCCCGTCTACAACAACCTGGTGGAGTTCGCGCCCGGCTCCACCACCATCGTGCCGAGCCTCGCGGAATCCTGGACCGTGTCGCCGGACGGGCTCGAATACACCTTCCGCCTGCGCTCCGGCGTGCAGTTCCATGCCAACCGGTTCTTCACGCCGAGCCGTCCCCTCAATGCGGACGACGTGATCTTCTCCATCGTGCGGCAATGGAAGGCCGACCACCCGTATCACGCGGTGTCGGGCACCAAGTACGACTACTTCCAGGATCTCGGCATGGCCGATCTCCTGCAGGCGGTGGAGAAGCTCGACGACCGCACCGTGCGCATCCGTCTCGCGCGCCCCGATTCCGTGTTCCTCGCGAACCTCGCCATGCCCTTCAACGTCGTCCTGTCGGCGGAGTACGGCGCGGCGATGCTGAAGGCCGGCACCCCGGACCGCCTCGACCAGGAGCCGATCGGCACCGGCCCGTTCGAGTTCGTGAGCTACCAGAAGGATGTGGCGATCCGCTTCAAGGCGTTCCGCGCCTTCTGGGGCGCCGAGCAGGCGATCAGCGCGCTCGTCTTCGCGATCACCCCGAACGCCTCCGTGCGCCTCACGAAGCTCAAGGCCGGCGAGTGCCACGCCATGGCTTTCCCGAGCCCCGGCGACGCCGCCCGCATCGCGGCGGACCCGACCCTCACGCTCATGCGCCAGGAAGGACTCAATATCGGCTACATGGCGCTGAACACGTCGCGGCCGCCCTTCACGGACGTGCGCGTGCGGCGGGCCATCAACATGGCCATCGAGAAGGACGCCATCATCGAGGCGGTCTATCAGGGCGCGGGCGTCGTGGCGAAGAACCCGGTGCCGCCGACGCTGTGGTCCTACAACGTAGATGTGCGCGACTACCCCTACGATCCCGCCGAGGCTCGTCGCCTGCTCGGCGAGGCCGGCTACCCGGAGGGGTTCGAGACGGACCTCTGGTACATGCCCGTGAGCCGTCCCTACAATCCGAACGGCAAACGCATCGCGGAGATGATCCAGGCGGACCTCGCCAAGGTCGGCATCCGCCTGCGCCTCGTGACGGACGAGTGGAGCCTCTACCGGGCCCGCCTCCAGGCCGGGGAGGCCACCATGGCTCTTTATGGATGGACCGGCGACAACGGCGACCCGGACAACTTCCTGCACCTGCTCCTCGGCTGCACCGCGGCCCGGATCGGCGGCAACAACATCGCCCGCTGGTGCCACCGGGACTACGACGCGCTCGTGACGGAAGCGAAGGTCCGCTCCGACCAGTCGGAGCGCGACGCGCTCTACAGACGCGCGCAGGTCATCGCGAAGGACGAGGCCCCTTGGGTGCCCCTCGCCCATTCCGTGGTCTTCATGGCGGCCCGCCGCGAGGTGACGGGCTTCGTCATGGACCCGCTCGGGCGGCACATCTTCGATCGGGTGGATCTGAAGCCCTGAGAGCTTCGGCGCGGCTTCGCCGCGAGTCTTGGCCCTGGATCCCGGATCGGCGTTCCGCTTCGCTGCACTTGTCCGGGAAAGGCGTGAGAGGGTGATCACACCCGCAGCGCCCTTTCCCGGACAAGGGAGCAGAGCCAGCTCCGCGGACGCAGATCCGGGATCCAGCGAAGAAAGCTGCGGCGAAGCCGCGCCGCTTCACGAGCAGATCGTCACCCGCCGGACCACCCAGCCCTCCCCCTCGACCCAGAGCCGGCGGCGCGGCTTGGCGCAGGGAATGGCGGCGGCTGCATCGGCGGGCGCGGCCTGAGCGCTCTCGGCGCGCTTCGGCTCGGCATCCTTGCCCTGCGCCGATGTCGGCGCCGGCAGGATGAGGGCGGCAAGGATCGCTGCTGAGGTGATGGGCAAGAACTTCATGATCGTGATCCTGAAAAGGCGTTTTGTCAGACCGCACGTTTGAAAACAGGCGCGGGGGTCGCGGTGCTGGGCTGGGGCGCGGGGCGCACCAGGACCGCGATACGCTCGCGCTCGGCCGGGACGGGGCCGCGCGCGCTGGCGGCGTGAGCGGGCCCGGCAAGAACGGCCCGCAGGAAGGCGAGACCTTCGGGATCCTGCGTGAGGGCGTCGGCGGACAGGCAAGGCATGGTCTTATCCTCAGGGTGTCTCGAACGTCGGGGCGCGGAAGGCGCCCGTCAGCGGGCGGCGACGTCGCTCGGCTGATGCCGGATCAGGATCGAAGTATTCTCCCCCTCGCGCCGCTCGGATGTGACGAGGCGCACGGAACGGCGGAGGGGTCGTCCGTCAGGGCCGGTGGTGCAGGCCGGGGAGATGTGCGGCCAAGCCTCGTCGGCGCAGGCCGCCGGCCGGTCGAGGCGGCTGCCCCGCGCCGTGGATCCCGTGACGTGCAGCACCGCGCCCTCGGGCTCGGCGGCCGCAAGGCGCTCCTGGAAAGGCTTGAGGGAGGGCTGGGCGGCCGATGCCGGCACGCCACCGTTATAGGCCGTGACCACGGAGAACGAGAGAACGGCGCTGACCGCGCTCATCTTGAGAAAACCCAGCATCGCATCCTCCCGCCCGATTTCCGGGCTTGTCGATGCTGGATGTCTAAGGGCCCCGCATTTCGGGCCGTTTACGTTTCATAAATTAATGAATTCAAGACCGTTGCGCGGCGGGCACGGATTGTTGCGTCCCGGGGCCGGCGCGAAACAATCGGCCTCGGGTGGGACCGGTCGGGCGCAGGTCGGGCCCGCCCCCCTCAATCGCCCTCGGGACGGAACACGTAGCCCATGCCGCGCACCGTGCGGATGTAGCGGGGATTCGCGGCGTCCGGCTCCACCTTCTTGCGGATGCGGTTGATCCGCACGTCGATGGAGCGGTCGAAGGCGTCCGGATCGCGAGCGTCCGCAAGATCGAGAAGCCGGTCGCGGGACAGAACCCGCTTGGGGTGGTCGGCGAAGGCGCGCAGCAGCGCATATTCGGATTTCGTGAGCACCTGCTCGGCGCCGGAATCGTCGCGCAGGCGATGGGTCTCGAGATCGAACCACTTGGTGCCGATCTTCACGCTGCGGGTGGACGGCTCAGCCGCCGCCGGAGCGGCGGCCGCCGCCGGCGCCGCGCCGCGGCGGAGCACCGAGCGGATGCGCGCCACGAGTTCGCGCAGCTCGCAGGGCTTCGGGATGTAGTCGTCCGCGCCAAGCTCCAAACCGACCACCCGGTCGATGGGGCTCGCGGTCGCCGTCAGCATGATGATCGGCACGGGCGTGCGGGACTTCAGGTCCTTGACGATGGAGAGCCCGTCCTCCTCCGGCATGTTGAGATCGAGGACGATAAGGTCGGGAGTTACGGCGCCCATCGCGGCGCGCAGGCTGCCGCCGCCGTCGCAGAGGGTCACCTGGAAGCCGTGCATCTTGAGGTAGTCGCCGACCATGTCGCGCGCCGCCGCCTCGTCGTCGACCACAATGATGTGCTGCCCGCCGCTCATGCCCGTTTCGTCCGTCCAACTGCGCCCGATGAAATGATGTGCCGCCCGCCGCTCATGGATGTTCCGTTGGTACTCGTCGCTCCTCGGCTCCCGGCACGGTCAGGCGACCTCGACCGGGCGCAGGGGGAGATGGATCGAGAAGGTGGAGCCGAGGCCGGCGCCGGCGCTCTCGGCGGTGACGCGCCCGCCATGAAGCTCCGCGATCCGCTTGACGATGGAAAGGCCGAGCCCGGTCGAGCCCTCCCCGCCCGTGGGCTTTGCCGAGAGCCGCTGGAAGCGACCGAAGACCCGAGCCAGATCCTCGGGGGAGAGGCCCGGCCCGTGATCCTTCACGCGCACCACGGCCTCGGTCCGGTCCACGTCCACGCAGACCGTGATATCGGCGCCGATGGGGCTGTACTTGATGGCGTTGCTCACGAGGTTGTCGATGGCCTCGCGCAGCCGCTCGGGATCGCCGCTGAGGCGAAGATGGCGGGCGCCGCCGAGGCCGATGGTCTGACCCTTGCGCTCCGCATTGAGGCGGTTCGCCTCCACGACCTCGGCGGCCAGCGCCGCGCAGTCGAGCGGGTCGCGGCGGATCGAGATGTCGAGCACGTCGTTCACCGCGTGCACCATCAGGTCGTCCACCATGCCGGTGAGGCGCTTCGCGGAATCGCGGATATGGATGAGCTGCGTGCGCATGGGCTCGACGGGCGTCGGCTGCACCTCGAGAAGATCGGTGAGGATCTCGGCGCGGCCGAGGATCACGCCGAGCGGGTTCTTGAGGTCGTGCGCGACGGTGCCGAGCATCTCGCTCTTGAAGTGGTTCACCTTCTGCAGGCTCGCGCGCTGGGACGAGAGCCGCTGGTTCGCCCGGTGCAGCTCCGAGGTGCGCTGCATGACCCGCTCCTCCAGGTGCGCGTTCGCCTCCTGAAGCTGCTCGTAGAGAACCACGTTGTCGAAGGTGACCGAGAGGCGGCTGGCGAAAAGCTGCACGAGCTCGCGCTCGGTCTCCGAGAGGGGCTTGCCCGTGTCGAACAGGATGACGATCTCGCGCCCGCTCGCGGTCGGCACATGGAGCACCATCTCCGACCCGTCGAAGCGGCTGCGCCGCTCCGTGAAGGCGCGGATGAGGCCCGACCGGTGGCTCCCGTCGAGCTCGGCCAGCGTGCGGCCGGCGAGGCGCCGATGGCGGCCGCAGGCGGCCAGGACCGGGCTTTGGTCGATCTCGATCGCCGGGTCGCGCGACAGGAGCATCCCGCAGCAATCGATGCCGAGCAGCGAGGTCAGCCAGGCGAGCACGCCATCCGAGAGCCGGCCCATGGAACGCAGGTCCACGAGCGCCGCCGCCGCCTCGATGATCACTTCCAGGCCGCGCCTCGTATCGGTGAGCCGCTCAAGCTGCTGGTAGCTGCGCAAGGCCGCGGTCAGCGTCGTGTAGAGCTTGTCGGCCGTGAGCTCGGTTTTGGCCTTGTAGTCGTTGATGTCGTAGTCGACGACCACATGCCGCTCGGGCGCCTGGCCCGGCTGGCCGGTGCGCAGCACGATCCGGACCGTCTCGTTCTTCAGCTCCTTGCGGATGAAGTCCACGAGGTCGAGCCCGGCCCGGTCGGTCTCCATCACCACGTCGAGGAGCACCACGGCGATATTGGGCTCGGCCGCCATGAGGCGGCGACCTTCGGCGGCAGAAAAGGCGGACAGAATGCGCAGGCCCTGCCCGTTCAGGGAGTAGTCGTAGAGCGCGAACCGCGTACCATCATGGACGGCGGCATCATCATCGATGACAGCGATCGTCCACGCCTTCTCGTCCCGAACGGCACGCGGCGCGGGTTCATCCTCGATGATAAAGAGAGCGTCCTGCTCGCCCACCTTCGTGCCGCCCTGGTCCATGACCATCGTTGATCCCGGCGTAAAACGCCGAGGGCTTGACCGCCCATAGTGCCGGCGGTTCCAGATTCTGTCGAGACCTCAAGCCCCCGGAACACAAGGCTTTCCTGACGCAGGACAGGGGCCGCAGCCTGCCGCCCCGGGCGAGCGCCGTCGAGCATTCCGGGCCGGGGCAGTGGACCGGGGCGCATGCCCTAGCGGAAGCTCAGGCGAACTACGTAAACGCGGCCGTTCGGCGCCTGAAGCCCACGAGGCCGCTTGCTTATCCACATCTTTGTGCCACTCTGAGACAGCTGCTTCGCAAGAGGCAGCGAGGCGAGCACCCGGGAGTGCGCACGGATGAACTGCCCTCCCGGGCGCCTCGTCGGTCCGGCCACTTGAGCCGCCCGGCCTTTTCGACCCTCCATGCCCTTCGCGGAGCGACCTAGCGCAGGCCGAGCCCTGCCCGCTCCAGCGCCGCGTCGGGCACCCGCGTCCAGGCCGCCATCAGGCGCAGGGCCGCCGGCACCGTGCGGCAGGCGAGCACCAGCGCCTGCTGGCCGAGGGGGCTGCGGCTGACCGCGTACAGGTTGGAGGCGAGGCGGATCTGCCTCTCGATATCCCGACGCGCCTCCGCGTGGTAGCGCCCGGCGGCGTTCCCGCGCCGCAGATAGGTGCCGGCGGCCAAGCGCGCCGTGTGAAGGGCGATCGACATGCCGTCGCCGGAAAAGGACGGGATCACCCCCATCTGGTCACCGAGCCGGAACAGGCCCTCCGGGGCTCCGGGCTCTGGCGCGTAGACGAAGCCGTACGGCACCTGCGCGATGGCGAGGGGCTTGTCGAGAAGCGGCGTCGCGTCGGCAAGGCGCCGCGCCAGTTCCGGGCATTCCGCCATGAGACGGGCGAGAAGCGCCTCAAAGCTTCGCCCGACCGCCTCATAGGCCGATTGTCGGACGAGCAGGCACAGATTGGCCTGCCCCTCCTCCACGAGCTGGAACCCCGCATAGCCGCCCTCGAACAGGATCACCTCGATGATCCCCTCGAGCGCCGCCCGTTCCCGGGGCCGCAGGGCGAAGTAGGTCTTGAAGCCGATGAGGTCGCAGCCCTCCCGCGGGCGCTTCGGGTTGCGTAGGTCGTGCTTGCCGCTGGCATGAAAGACGGTCGCGGCCGCGATGGCTCCGTCGCGCCCGAGATCGACGCGCAAGCCCCCCTCCTCGGCCTCGATCTCCCGCGCCACCACGCCCCGGATCACCTGCGCGCCCACCGCCTCGGCGCGCAGCAAGAGGGCTTCGTCGAGCACGCGCCGGGAGAGGCCGACGCCCCTGAAGGGCAGCGGCGCCTCCGCGACCCGGGCCCCTGCGACGAGCCGCACCCGGTCGATTTCCGCACCGCCGAGCGCGCGCGGGTCGATGCCGAGGGCAGCGAGATAGCCCTGCGCCTCAACGCTCAGGAACTCGCCGCAGATCTTGTGGCGCGGCTCGGTCTCGCGCTCGATCACGAGGGGCCGCCGACCGGCCGCCGCCAGGAGGCAGGCCGCGGACGCGCCCGCGGGACCGCCACCGACCACGACGATCTCGGCACTGCCGGGCAGGCTCATTTCACCCGTCCGACGCATAGGCGGAACGGCACGTGCCAGCGGATCTCGACGGCGCTCCGGTCGATCCCCGCCGCATCGACGATCCGCTCCCAATCCGCGCGCCGGAAGCTCCGCGCGATGGAGACCGGCCCGTCATGCTGCACGAAGCGGTGCCACCGGGCGAGGCGGGCCATGGCCGCGAAGCCGTAATAGGGCACGGCATGGCGATGGAGGTCGTTCACGTACCATCCGCGCGTCGCGAACCGTTCCATGAAGGCGACGAAGCGCACCAGCTCCGCATCCGGCAAGTGATGGGTGAAGAGCGAACTCACCACGAACTGAACCGGCCGCTCGGGCGCGAAGGCGAACACATCGGCCGTGTGGTAGGCGATCGCCATGTCGGGCGGCGTTGCCTCCCGGGCGGAGGCGGCGCTCCACGGATTGAGGTCGACGCCCATGAGATCGGGTTCGAAACCCCGCGCCACGCACCAGCGATGGATCGCCCTCAGCGTATCGCCATAGCCAAAACCCACATCGAGAAGCGTGACCCGGTCGCCGCGCTTCATCCCGCGCGTCGCTTGGGCGAGCCAGGCGAGCGTCGGCCCCTTGGCGAGGGTGAGCGTGTTGACGGTCGCCAAATCGCGCAGGCACGCGCGGAAATCCTCGAGCGACACCTCCTCGGTGTCCATGAGCTCCGGCTCGCGGCTGCGCTCGGCGAAGCGCGGACGGGCGGCGCGCGCGGTGTCGAGGGAGGCGCCGGACATGGCGGGCCTCAGCCCACGGTCCGAAAGCGGAAGGTCTCCGCGACGAGGCCGGGCCCGAAGGCCATGCCGAAGCCCGCCTTCCGCTCACTCACCGTGCCGAGCATCCGGTTGAGCACGAACATCAGCGTCGCCGAGGACATGTTGCCGAAATCGCGCAGCACGCCGCGCGACCAGCGCAAGGCCTCGCCGTCGAGGCTCAGGCCGTCTTCGACGGCGTCGAGGATGGTGCGCCCGCCCGCATGGACGGCCCAGAGCTCCACTTCCTCAGGCCGCTCGCCCCGGAAGATGCCGCCCGCATCGTTGCGCGAGGCCTCGTGACGAAGCGCCCGGGTGATCTGGCTCGGCACCTCGCCGGAGAGATGCATCTCGAAGCCCCCGTCGCCGATATGCCAGGTAATGAGGCGCTGCGTGTCCGGGATCGTGACGGCCCGGAAGTCCATGAGCGCCAGGCCCTCCTCGTCGGCCGTCACGAGCGCGGCCGTGCAGCCGTCGCCGAAAAGGAGCGCGCTCAGGATCTGCTCCAGGTTTCCGGTCTCCTGCATGTGCAGCGTGCACAGCTCCACATTCACCACGAGCACGCGGGCGGCGGGCTCGGAGCGGACGATGTGATGCGCCACCTTCAGGGCGTTCACGGCGGCGGCGCAGCCCATGAATCCGACGATTGTGCGCTCGATGGACGGGTTGAGGCCGAGCGCTTCGATGAGCTGCTGGTCGAGCCCCGGCGCCGTGAAGCCGGTGCAGGACGCGACAACGATATGGGTAATGCGCTCGCGCTCCGCCTCGATGTCGAGGGCCGCGGCCGCGCGGGTCGCAAGGTCGAGCGCGAAGGCTTCGTACTTCGCCATGCGGGCCGCCGTGCCCGGGAACTGGCCGCGCCCATAGAAGCCATCCTTGTCGGCGGCGATCTCGATGCGCTCGCCCGGCCTCAGATAGGAATAGCGGTGCCCGATCTCGGCCCGCTGGGCCATGCGCTTGAACAGGGTCCGCGCCCGGCGGTCGGGCAGCAGGGTGTCCGCATAGTCGATGAAGGTCTGGTGCACATCGTGGTCCGGAACGGCCGTGCCGATGCGATTCACGTGTGCCGTCGTCATGAATTCTCCTCGTGGGTGGCCCGGCGGATCGGCCGCCGGGCATCTCGGTCACAACCCTCAAGAATGCCGAAAGTTTGCGGCTGCGCTGCCATGTCCCACGATTGTGACAAGCGCCGCCTTACGCCCTCCCCGCCTCGGGGAGAGAGGCGCCCCTCGCTCGGCTGCGCCGCCATGTCCCAGGATTGTGAGCAGAGCCGCTTCACGCCTGTCGCGCGCCGGGAAGATGGTCGCCCCTTACTCGGCCGGCTGAGCTTCGGCGGCGGGGGCATCCTCCGGCACCCGCTGCCGGAAGGCGGGCGGCGCGGGGTCGCGGGCGGAGGCGAGCTTCAGGCCCTCCCGGGCCCGCAAGCGGTTATGGATGTCCACGGCCGCGATCTCTCCCTGGGCCATGGCGACGCCGAGCTGGTTCAGCCCGGTCACGATGTCCCCGGCGGCGTAGCAGCCATCGATGGAGGTGCGCTGGTGGTCGTCCGTGACGATGCGTCCATCCTCGTGAAGGCGCAGGCCCATCATGGCCGCAAGGTCCGCCCGCGGGTGGAAGCCGAGCGCCGAATAGATGCTGTCGAAGGTGGTCTCCATCCCGTCCGCGAAGGCGAGCCGGGCGATCCGGTTCCCCTCGACGGCGATGTCCGTGACCGGCGTTTCCACGGCGCGGATGCCGGCCTCCTCCATGCGGGCCATGTTGGCCGGGCTCAGGTCGAGCGGCTCGCCGAGGGTCACGAGGGTGATGTCGGAAGTGTAGCTGCGCAGGAAGAGCGCCTCGCCGAGGCCCTTCTCGCCCCGGCCGATGACCACGAGCTTAGCGTCGATCATCTCGTAGGCGTCGCAGATCGGGCATTGCCGCACGAGTCCGCGGCGGACCGCCTCGAGCGCGTTCGGCAGCGGCGGCTCCACGTCCACGACGCCGGTGGCCAGGATCACGTGATCGGCCGTGAGGGTGCCGCGGCCGTATTTCAGGGCGAAGGTCCCGTCGGGCCGGCAGGTGACGGACGAGATCGTGCCCGACAGGACGCGCCCCTCGTGGTTGCCGAGCTGCTCGCGCATCCGCTGCAGCAGCTCGGTCCCGCCGACCCCCTGCGGAAAGCCGGGATGGTTGTGGGAGCGCGGGATCCAGGACGCCCGGCTCTCCCCCGCATCCACGAGCGCGAAGCGGCGCCGGAACCGGGCGAGATAGATAGCGGCCGTCAGCCCGCCCGGTCCTCCTCCGACCACCACGCAGTCCAGGTGATCCATGGCTTGATCCGGGGTGGCATTCACGGTGGCGGCACTCCTCGTTCGTTGGAGACGAAGGAAGCACGGCAGCCCAGCAAAGTTCCCGTTCGTCCTGCTTTAGCCAATTCGCTCCCGCCCATGCGGAGCATCGACGGCCGGCGCCGGAGGGCACGGGGTCGATCGAACGCGAAGCCGGCTTCGACGGCGCCGGGAGCAATAGGCTCGATGTCTAGCGCCTCACGTCGACCAGCATGCGGACAGCAAGACCGCCGAGGACCGCGCCGAGCAACCAGCGTTGCATCCGGATCCAGGACGGACGCCGGTCCAAGAAGCGAGCCACGGACCCGGCGGTAAGGACGATGGCGATACCGACCATCAGGCTGATGCCGATCTGGACGAAGCCCAAGCCCACGCTCTGCATGAGCACCGCGCCTTTGCCGGGGTCCACGAATTGCGGGATCAGCGACAGGTAAAGGACCGCGACCTTCGGATTGAGGAGGTTCGTGAGGAGACCCATCGTGAACAGCCGAAACGAGCTGTCCGGGCTCAGGGTCCGGATCTCGAAAGGAGACGCGCCGTTAGGCTTCACGGCCTGATACGCGAGATAGGCTAGGTAGGCAGCGCCGGCGATGCGGAGCGCGTCGTAGGCATAAGGAATCGCAAGCAGTACGGCCATGATGCCGAATGCGGCGAGAAGCATGTAGACCACATGCCCCGTCATGACCCCCGCGAGCGACAAGACCCCGGCGCCGCGCCCCTGGCAAATGGAACGCGACACCAGATAGGCGGTGTTGGGACCGGGTGTGATCGCGATGCCGAATGCGACGGCGGCGAATGCGGTGAGGGTCACTGCGGAGATCATGACGTTCTTCCTTATTTGATCTACGGCAAGCCCTCGGCCAAGCGGGCGCTTCCTGTCACCGGAGTAGAGCGCACAGGTGCATGGGACGCAATATGATTGCGACCGGGATCGAGTGGAGGCTCACATGCCACCCCGCCCATGCGGAGCATCGAGGTCCATCGACGGGCCCGCGGGCACGATGCCGGTCGGGCTGATGGTGAGGTGGCTCTCGTAATAGTGCCCCTTGATGTGCTGCATGTTCACGGTCCCCGCGATCCCGGGCACCTGGTAAAGGTCGCGCAGGTACCCTGAGAGGTGCTGATAATCGGCGATCCGGCGCAGGTTGCACTTGAAGTGGCCCACATAGACCGGGTCGAAGCGCACGAGGGTGGTGAAGAGGCGCCAATCGGCCTCGGTCGGGCTGTCGCCGTCAAGGTAACGCTGCCGGGCGAGCCTCTCGTCGAGCCAGTCCAGGGTCTCGAAGAGCGGGCGCACGGCCTGCTCGTAGGCGCTCTGGGTGGTGGCGAATCCCGCCTTGTAGACCCCGTTATTGACCGTGTCGTAGATGCGGGCGTTGAGGGCGTCGATCGCCTCCCGCCTGTCCTCGGGATAGAAGTCGCCGGGCGCCGCGCCGAGCCCGTCGAAGGCGCGGTTGAACATGCGGATGATCTCGGAGGATTCGTTGCTGACGATCGTGCCGCGCGCCTTGTCCCAGAGCACCGGGACTGTGACGCGGCCCGTGTAGTCCGATCGCGCCGCCGTGTAGACCTCGTGGAGGTAGCGGGCGCCGTGGATCGGATCGGGCACGACGCCGGGGCCGTCGGCGAAGGTCCATCCGTTCTCCCGCATCAGCCAATGCACGACCGAGACGTCGATGAGGGCATCGAGCCCCTTCAGCTTGCGGACGATGAGCGCCCGATGGGCCCAGGGGCAAGCCAGCGAGACATAGAGGTGGTAGCGACCGGGCTCCGCCTTGAACCCGCCCTCCCCGCTCGGACCGGCCGACCCGTCGGCTGTTACCCAGGAGCGGAAAGCCGAATCCTTTCGGACGAAACGGCCGCCGGAGCTCGCCGTGTCGTACCACTCGTCCCGCCACACCCCGTCCACCAGCAATCCCATGGCCCTGCTCCCTCGAACCCGATTGCCCATGAAGCTAGGGCGACGGTGGGCGAGGGGCAGGCGGAGTGTTGGCCCGTGTCCGGCAAGATGTAATGACGTTAGGGCATGCGCCCTCCGTTCGGCTTGGCTAGACTGAGCCGGGACCGAATCCCGCCGGAGCGGTTCGGTTCTCATTGCAAAATCCTTGATCGACCACGGTTTGGCCGCGCTTGCCGGCTAGCAATCCCTTTCTCTGCAGGAGGCCCGGATGGTTCGGGCCCGCAGGCTGGAGCCCCCATGACCCTGACGCGTCGCTTCCTGATTGCCCCGTCCCTCGCCCGTCTGCTGCGCCGGGAGCGCGGCGGCAACCGGGTCACCGAGGGGCATTTCCCCAATCAGGCCGGGCGCTCGTCGCATGTGCATCTCGACGGGGAGACGAGCAGCCTCGTCCTCGTGACGGTGAGCGCCGACGGGGTGCCGACGGAGGAGCGCACGGATGTGCCGCGGGCTCATGCGGAAGCCCTCCTCGATGTCGCGCCCGGCAAGGTCGACTACGCCCGCACCCGCCTCAGCGGCGGCGGCCGCGAGATCTGGGTGGACCGCTTCGTGACCCCGGGCCCCCTCGACCTCATCTCCGTGCTCTTCGAGACCATCGAGGACGCTGCGCGCTTCAACCCCCTACCCTGGTTCGGGCCGGAGGTGACGGCGGACGCGGCCTACGAGACGCGCTCCATCGCGCTCCAGACCCTGCCGGACGTGCCGGACGTCCCGCTCTCGAACCTTGCCCTCGACAGCATGCTCGACCTTCTCGAAAACCGGCTCGGCGGCTCGCGGCCCTATGCGACGGCGCAGCAGCGACGCCCGGAGAGCGGCGATGCCCTGAGGCGTCTATCGAGCACGTTCGGGGCGGCGCCCGCCCGCCCGGCCCAGGCCGCGAACCCTGCGACCGCCCAGCCGGCGGCACCCGCCGCTGCACCGCCAGTCGCCGACCCGGCGCCGGCGGCCGCAGCGCCCGCTCCCGGCGCGCCTCAGGCTCCGGCACCCGCCACGGACACCGAGCTCGACGTGGAGGACGAGGTTATTCGCGAATTGGCTCGCTCCCTCCGCCCCCGCTCTGGTATCGGGGGCTGATCCGTTTTCGGCCGCGCGGCCGATCCTTGCAGCGATGACGTGAGGGCCTTTCCCCGCCCATGTCGTCCGGCGTCGTCGGCAGGCTCCGACGGCGCCCAGAAGCGAAGAACACCGATGATCGACGACATCCCCGGCATCCGCGAGCAGCTCTCGGACCATTGGCAGAAGATCAGCGTGGACCTGATCCGTCGCGGCTTCCGACCCGAGGCCGTGTTCGAGACCATGATGACCGTGGGGCTTGCCGGCCATGTGGAGATCCACGGCAAGGACGCCACCGCCCAGAAGCTCGCGGCGGTGGCGCGCCAATTGTCCGAGCAGGTGAAGACCGAGAACGACGCCCTGCGCGAGGCCCAGTCCGCCACGAAGAACTAGCGGCGGGTCGCAGCACCCTGATGCCCGCGCCCTAGTCGATCACGGCCTGGTAGGTCAGCACCCGCAATTCGCGGCGGATCGGATAGGTGGACGAGGGCGTGAGCTGGGTGAGCAGGATCACCACCATCTCCTCGGCCGGATCGATCCAAAACGCGGTGCTGGCCACGCCGCCCCAGGCATATTCGCCGGGCGTTCCGAGAATCTGCGCCTTTGCCGGGTCGAGCATGACCGAGAAGCCGAGGCCGAAGCCGATGCCCGTGTAAGGCGACTCGCTGAACCGCGCCTGCCCCATGGCGGCGAGGTCGCCGTCGAGATGGTTCATGGTCATGAGTTCGACCGTCTTGCGGCCGAGGAGGCGCACCCCGTCGGTTTCGCCCTTGTTGAGCAGGAACTCGCAAAAGCGCATGTAGTCGCCGGCCGTGGAGACGAGGCCGCCGCCACCGGAATAGAGGCTGCGCGGGGCGAGGTATCGGCTCTCGGCCGGGTCGTCGATGAGGGTCAGCCGGCCGTCCTGCCCACGGGCGTAGTTGGCGGCAAAGCGCGCGGCCTTCTCGGGCGGCACCACGAAATCCGTGTCCACCATTCCGAGCGGGCGGATGACGCGCTCGCGCAGGAACACGTCGTAGGGCTGCCCCGACACGACTGCGACGAGGTGGCCGAGCACATCCGTGGCGATGCTGTAGTTCCACGCCTTGCCCGGCTGCGCGAGGAGCGGCAGGGAGGCCGCGTGCTCCACCACCTCCCCAAGGCTGCGGGGCGCGGTCTGAAAATCGATGCCCTGATCCCGGTAAAGGGCGTCGACCGGCGTCGCATCCATGAAGCCGTAGGTGAGGCCCGCCGTATGCGTGAGGAGATCGCGGATCGTGATGTCCCGCTCCGCCGGCACCGTGTCGATCTTCCCCCGGCTTCCGCCCGTCATGACCCGCATATTGGCGAAGTACGGCAGAAAGCGCGTCACCGGGTCGTCGAGCTGAAAACGCCCTTCCTCGTAGAGCATCATGACCGCCACCGAGGTGAGCGGCTTCGTCATGGAATAGATGCGCACGATGGTGTCGTCGGCCATGGGCGTGCCGCGGGCGAGATCCGCGACGCCAGTGGAGCGCTGCCAAACCACCTGCCCGCGCCGGGCCACCAGGGTGGAGAGCCCCGCGAGCTTGCCGTCCGCGACGAGCCGGTTCATCCAGCCGTCGATCCGCTCCAGCCGCTCCGACGAGAGCCCCACATCCTCCGGCTTCGCGCTGAACCGTCCATGCATCGCCGCGCCCCTTCCACACCTGTGTGGGGATGATGCTGCAAGGGGGCGGTGGAGCGTGTCAACGCGAGGCGGCGGTGGGGAGCCATGCCGCGCCCGCATCGCTCGCGGACGAGACCTCGCCGGGATGAGACAGGAGAAGGCGGGGGCCGTCCCGTCTGGACGGACCGCCTGCAGAAACGACGCCCCAAAAGCAAAAGGCCCGGCGTTGCCGCCGGGCCCCTGCATCCAATCGCTTGAAGGCGATTAGAACTTGAAGTTCAAGCCGGCCCGGACGACGCCGAACTCGAGGTCGTCGCGGTTGTTGAGGATGCCGGTCGTGAGGATGCCGTCGTCGCCACCCTGATCGAGGTTCACGTAGAGACCCTCGACCTTGACGGTCAGGTTGTTGGTGATGGCGTACTCGACGCCGGCGCCGATGGTCCAGCCGCCGGAGTTGTCGTCGCCGCCACAGCTCGCCACGAAGGTGGTGCCGTAGAAGCAGCCGCTGTCGTTGCCGCCGCCGCCGTAGGCGAAGCCGCCGGTGGCGTAGATGAGGGCGCGATCGAAGGCCACACCGGCGCGAGCGCGGACGGTGCCGAAGTAGTCGAGGCCACCAGCGCCACCGTAGTAGGTGGTGCCGTAGAACCGGCCGTCCGAGCCGCCGAGGTCAGCGTACTGGAGGTCCGCCTCGACGCCGAGGACGAACGAGCCGAACTGGAAGTTGTAGCCGATCTGACCGCCGCCGAGGAAGCCGCCGTCGTCATCGCCGCCCGACACGAAGCCGACGCCGGGGATGAACACGGTGTTGTCGTCGTTGGTCGAGAAGCCGTAGCCGGCGTTCACACCGACGTAGAAGCCGGTCCAGGTGAAGACGGGGACAGCGGCGATCATCGGAGCCGGAGCGCGGCGCGACGGGAGGTCAGCGGCGAGAGCGCCGGTGGCCAGGCCCAGGAAGGCAACGGAAGAGAGGAGAATCTTTTTCATTGGAATGGGTCCGTTTCTTGGAGGGGATCCAGCTACGCTCTTAGCCCAGACCTAGGGGAAGGTCTGTCACTTTCGTGCAACAGCCCTTTTCGAAGCGCAGAAAATCCGCATCTCCGGCGAAAACGAGGCAGGCTTCGGAAGGCCCGCAGCTCCCCGTCAGCCACCGCCCAGCAAACAAAAATAAAGATGTTTCAAGGGTTTCGACCAAAGCTCGACTCGAAGCAAAGCGATTAAACCTTTATTGACCATGCGCTCAGGAAGATCTTTGGCATCGACACTCGAAGTCGTCCGCGTGGGCGTGGACCGGATGCCCTCCATCCGAGGAGGGCTGCGCAGGGCCAAGTCCGCCACAATTCGCGGGAAGCTTTGCCGTCGCCTCGCGCGGCGCGTCATTGCTCTGAGCGCGCCCCGCAAATTCCTTGGCAGCCCCCTTCCTCAAGAAGCGTGGAGCAAAGCATCCTGAAGGGGCCATCCAGGATGCGGCATCCCGACGAGGGGCCGCACGGCGCTACCGGTTCTCAGCCCCTGCGCTCGGCCGCGACCCATGCCCGAAGAGCGTGGTTCACCGCATCGGGCTGCTCCAGGGTGGAGAGGTGGCCGCAATCCGCGAGCACAACGAGGGACGCCCACTCGATGCGGTCCGCCATCTCCCGCGCCATGTCCGGCGGGGTGATCACGTCCTGCTCGCCCACGAGGACGAGGGTCGGAATCTCGACGCTCGGGAGGAGGTCGCGGGAATCGGGCCGGGCCATGATCGCCCGTTGCTGGCGGATGAAGGCCTCGGGGCCGGTCTCCCGCATCATGGCCTTCACCACTTCTTCCAGGACCCGATCCGCCTGCCGATCCGGGTGCACCAGGCGCGGCCAGAGGATGTCGTGGACCTCCTCGAAGCGGCCCGTTTCGGCGAGCTCGATCAGCCGCAGCCGGTTGGCCGCCCCCTCCGCCGTATCGGGACGGGCGCTGGTGTCCAGGAGGGCGAGCCGGGCCACGCGGCCGGGCGCCTGCCTCAGGACTTCCAGGGCCACATAGCCGCCCATGGACAGACCGACGAGGCCGAACCGCTCCGGCGCGTCCGCCAGGAGGCGCCTGGCCATGCCGGCGACCGTGTCGTCGTGGCGCTGGTCCGCCACCACGACCGTAAAGTCATCCGACAAGGCGCCGATCTGAGATTCATAGAGCCGTTCGGTGCAATTCAGGCCTGGAATCAGCACGATCGTGTTATCCGAGGCCATCCCGGCACCCCTTTCGATTGACAAGCGGCAAGCTTGTCCTATGGTCCCGCCCAATCGTTTCGCCAGACCACTGGGTTACCGGCGAAACCAGTCCTGCGCCCGTTCGTTGCCGTCACAGAGCGGCTATATCAGCCGATAGCGCGCCAGTTCCAACGGTTTATCATCTTCATGTCGTTCGCCGAACTCGGACTTAGCGAGAAAGTTCAACAGGCCGTCACTGCGGCCGGTTATACGGAGCCGACGCCTATCCAGGCGCAGGCGATCCCGCATGTGCTCGCCCGGCGCGACGTGCTCGGCATCGCGCAGACTGGCACCGGCAAGACCGCCGCCTTCGTGCTCCCCATGCTCACCAAGCTGGAAGCCGGGCGCGCCCGGGCCCGGATGCCCCGGACTCTCATCCTGGAGCCCACCCGCGAGCTCGCCGCCCAGGTGGAGGACAACTTCGTCAAGTACGGGGTGAACCACCGCCTCTCGGTGGCGCTCCTCATCGGCGGCGTCTCCTTCGGCGACCAGGACGCCAAGATCACCCGGGGCGTGGACGTGCTCATCTGCACCCCCGGCCGGCTCCTCGACCATTTCGAGCGCGGCAAGCTGCTGCTCTCCGGCGTCGAGCTTCTCGTCATCGACGAGGCGGACCGGATGCTCGATATGGGCTTCATCCCCGATATCGAGCGGATCGTGAAGCTCGTGCCGTTCACCCGCCAGACCCTGTTCTTCTCGGCCACCATGCCGCCGGAGATCCAGCGCCTCGCGGATGCGTTCCTCCACAACCCCGTGAAGGTGGAGGTGGCCCGCGCCGCCTCGACGGCGCAGACCATTTCCCAGCGCCTCGTCGCCACCGGCCGGGAGGCGCACGAGAAGCGCGAGACCCTGCGCGGGCTCATCCGCGGCGCGGAGGAGCTGAAGAACGGCATCATCTTCTGCAACCGCAAGCGCGACGTGGCGGTCCTGCATCGCTCCCTTGAGAAGCACGGCTTCAACGCGGCGGCGCTTCACGGCGACATGGACCAGCGCGCCCGCATGGCGGCCCTGGACGGCTTCCGCAACGGCGAGACCACCCTCCTGGTGGCCAGCGACGTGGCCGCCCGCGGCCTCGACATTCCGGCCGTGAGCCACGTGTTCAACTACGACATCCCGCACCACGCCGAGGATTACGTCCACCGGATCGGCCGCACGGGCCGGGCGGGCCGCACGGGCACCGCCTATACCCTCGTGGCGCCGGGCGACGAGAAGTCCCTCTCGGCCATCGAGAAGCTCATCGAACGCAACGTCGTCTGGGAGGGCCCGACCCTCGCGGAGCTGCCGCAGTCGGAGGGTCGCTCCGAGCGGCCGGGCCGTCGCGGCGAGCGCCGGGGCCGAGGCGAAAGGGACCGGGGCGAGCGCGACGAAGGCCGCAGCCGCAACCGGGTGCGGGTGCATCGCGGCGAGCGCCGGGAGCGCAGCCCCGAGCCTGATTCCCTGTCGGCCGTCGAGGTCGAGGAGGCCCCTGCCCCCGTCCGCCGCGAGCCGCAGCCCCGCGCACCCCAGCGCGACCGCGAGGCGCGTCCCGAGCGGGAGCCGCGTCCCGAGCGCGAGGCGCGCCCGGAGCGCGAGCTACGGCCCGAGCGCGAGCCGCGCCAGGAACGCGACCGCGGCGGTGCGCGTCAGCGGCACGACCGGGAGCGCGACCGTGACCGCGACGACACCTCCGTGGTCGGCTTCGGCGATCATGTGCCGGCCTTCCTGCTGACCCCGGGCCGCACGGGCTCGAAGTAGCACGCCGACCTTCCCGACGGGGCCGGACCACACGAGGCCCGGCCACGGCCGGCCCCGGTCCAACACGACCCGTCTCCTTAACGACTTCTTCGGTTGTTTCTGGTGTTGTCGCGTAAAGCGGACGTCAGAAGACCATGCAATCGAACACCGTGGATATCGATCGATCCTTCTTCATTGGCCAGCGGGCCATTGAGCTGATGAAGACCTACGGGTCCTCGGCCGATCCGCGCTCCTATGAGGTGTGGTACACCTATGTGAGCGGGCACAAGCCCGCCATGAACGACGCGATCAAGAAGATCACGGCGGAGCGCGGCTCCCTCACGGAGGGCGATATCGAGCGCCTGCACGAGGACCACCTCGCCACCTCGCGCGCCGCCCAGGATACCGAGAAGGCGAGCACCCTCTTCCTCGGCGAGATCGATCAGGTCATGACCATGATCGAGGCGGCGCTCGGCTCCACCAGCCAGTACGGCGAGTCCCTGCAGGCCTTCTCCAACGATCTTGCCGGCCCCATCGACCGCACCCGCATCCGCGACCTCGTCGCCTCCGTGGTCCGCGAGACCCAGAAGGTGACGGAGACGAACCAGCACCTCGAGGCGCGCCTCAAGGAGACCCGCGGCGAGATCGAGACCCTGCGCGAGACCCTCGAATGCGTGCGCGTCGAAGCCGTCACGGATCCCGTGACCGGCATCGCCAACCGCAAGCACTTCCAGGACATGCTCCACAAATCGGTGGAGACCGCGAATGCGAACCGCAATCCGCTGGCGCTCGTCGTCATCGACATCGATCACTTCAAGCGGTTCAACGATCTTTACGGCCATCTCACGGGCGACCAGGTGCTGCGCCTCGTCTCCATGACCATGCGCGAGCAGGTGAAGAGCAAGGCGACGCTGGCGCGCTTCGGCGGTGAGGAATTCGGCATCATCATGCCGGAGACGAGCCTCGCGGAGGCCCGCGTGGTCGCGGAGGAAATCCGCCAGAGCGTGCTGAACCGCGAATTGGTGAAGCGCTCGACGGGCGAGTCCCTCGGCAAGATCACCGTGTCGATCGGCGTCTCCGCCTTCCGCCACGGGGAACTCGGCACCACGCTTCTGGAGCGGGCCGACCAGTGCATGTACGTGGCCAAGCGCACCGGCCGCAATCGCACCGTCACCGACGCGGATCACTCGGACCGCGAGCGCCTGTCCAACGTCGCTTGACGACCCGGACCGACTGAAGAGCGTCGCTCAGGATCAGCGCCTCTTCACGGAAGCAGCCCGCGCCGCCGCCTCGACGGCGAGCCGTCCCCAGCGCGCCGCCTCCGACGGATCGTCGAGGCCTTCGCCCGGCATCAGCCAATAATTGATGGTCATGGTCTTGCCCTTCGCCTCATGGACGAAGGGCCGGGAGCCCGCCGCCTCGAAGGCGTCGCGGCTGGCATTGTCCACCTTCAGGTAGACCTCGCCACCGGCCTCTAGGGCGAACATCCGCTCGCCCGCATAGATCCCCTGCCCGCCGAACATGCGGCGGATGCGGACAGGGCCGAGTTCCTGGAAGTCATCCCGGATGCTGTCCGCGTCCAAGGCTACCCGGCCGCCTCGGCGGTCTCGGGCTTCGCAGGCGTGATCGCGACCGACTCGCCGCAGCCGCAGGCTGAGGTCTGGTTCGGGTTGTTGAACACGAACTGGGACGAGAGCTTCGTCGTCTGGAAATCCATCTCGGTGCCGAGGAGGAACAGCACCGCTTTCGGATCGATGAGCACCTTCACGCCCTTGTCCTCGACCACCTCGTCGAGGGGGCTGACGCTCTCGGCATATTCCATCGTGTAGGACATGCCGGCGCAGCCGCCGTTCTTCACGCCGACGCGCACGCCGACGATGGACTTGTCGGCGCGGGCGATGATGTCCTTCACGCGGTTTGCGGCCGCGTCGGTCAAGCTCATGACCTTAAAGCTTGGCAGTGCCATCGGTCTCTCCTGGCGGCCGGGTTCAAGGCCCGGGCAGATGAGGTTACAAACCTTATGTAATCATGCGGTAAGCGCCCGTCGAGTTCCAGGCACGCTTTTCGGTGCCTCGCCCCTCACGATCAGGAGGGCTGGTCCTCCAATTCGCGGGCTGGCGCCGCCCGAAGGGCCGGGGCCACGTGCTCCGGGCGGAAGCCCATGCCGACGATCCGGGCCGGCAGGCGCCGGAACCGGGGCCAGGCGGCGAGTACCTTCAGCAGCCAAGGAGGGCTGATCGGACCCCGGCTGTCGAGGACCCGGCGGATCATGCGGTTCTGGACCAGCACCTGGAGTCCCTGGGTGAGCCGGGTCGGCAGCTCCCGGCGGGCCTGCACGGCCGCGAGATCCTCTGGCCGAGCCGGGCCGTCCCGGAGCACAGACGCCAAGCGGTTCGCGGCCGCGACCGCATCCTGGATCGCAAGGTTGATCCCGATTCCGCCGATGGGCGACATGGCATGAGCGGCATCGCCGATGCAGAGCAGGCCCGGGCGGGACCATTGCCGCAGCCGGTCCACCGCGACGGTGAGCAGTTTCACGTCGTCCCAGGTCCCGACGCTCGTCACCCGGTCCCCAAGGAAAGGCGCAAGCTCGGCCAGGCTGGAGCGGAACGCGCCGAGGCCCTCCGCCTGGATGCGGTCGAAGGCGCCCTTCGGGATCACATAGGCGCATTGCCAGTAATCGCCCCGGTCGATGAGGACGAGGAGGCGCCCGGCCATGATGCGCCCGAGGAGCTGGCCCGGATCACCGTCCCGGCGTGGGATGCGCAGCCACAGCACGTCCATGGGGGCGCCGAGGGTCACCACGTCGAGCCCCGCCTCCGTCCGGAGCACGGAGCGGCGCCCATCGGCCGCCACCACGAGATCGGCCGTGACGGTCAGGGGACCTTCGCGCGTGCGGGCCTCCACGCCCCGGACCCCGCCCTCGCCTTCCACGAGATCGTAGGCTTCCGTTTCCATGAGCAGCCGGAAATTGGGATAACGGCGCGCCTCGTCGGCCAGGAAGTCGAGGAAGTGCCATTGCGGCATGAAGGCGATGAACCGGCACCGGGTCGGCAGGTGCGAGAAATCGCCGAGGGTGAGCGGCGTGTCGCCGACAGTGAGGCTGACGCTCTGCGCCCGCTGGTGCGGCCGCTCCAGGAACGAGTCCAGGATCCCGAGTTCGTGCATCACCTCCAGGGTGGAGGGGTGAATCGTGTCGCCGCGAAAGTCGCGCAGGAAATCCGCGTGCTTTTCGAGGACGACCACCTCGACCCCGCCCCGCGCCAGGAGCAGCCCGAGCATCAGCCCGGCGGGCCCCCCACCGACGATGCAGCAGCGGGTGCGGATGGTTTTTGGCGTCGGCGGCTCGCCCATGTGTCGTCCGGTCCGTGGTGGCGGAGGGATCATGCACGGATTGGGGAACGGGGACACTCGGGGTCCCTACGCAGGCGACCCGGCTCCGAACCGCCTAGTAGATCGGCCACAGCCCCGGCGTGGCGAGCTCGAGCAGGTGTCCGTCCGGATCGCGGAAATAGATGCTCTCGCCGCCGCGCTGCCAGCGGGTGCGGCCCTCGATGGGGATCGCGTGTTCGGTCAGGCGGGCCTCCCAGGAGGGTAGATCCTCGGCGGCGACCGCAAGTCCGACATGGATGGCACCATGCCCGTCATGGGGCGGGATCGTGCCCCCCGGAAGCGTGACGGTTTCGAGGGTGGCGCCGCGCAGGAAGAGCAGCAGCACGCTGCGCCCGCCCACGTCATAGGACTGAAAGCGGGTGTCTCCGACCATGGGCGGGAGGCTCAGAACCGTTTCGTAGAAATGCCGTGCCCGTCCGAGATCGTCCACGTAGAGGGCGGTTTCGATAATCCCGTTCAGCGCGGGCATCGCGCCCTCACCACATATCGAGCGCGACCCGGGCCTCGTCCGACATGCGGCTCTGATCCCACGGCGGGTCGAACACCATGTTGACCTTCACGTCCTGGACGCCCGGCACGCTCGCGACCGCGTTCTCCACCCAGCCCGGCATCTCGCCGGCCACGGGGCAGCCGGGCGCCGTCAGGGTCATGTCGATGGCGACGTTGCGGGCGTCGTCGATCTCGACCCGGTAGATCAGGCCAAGCTCGTAGATGTCGGAGGGGATCTCCGGATCGTAGACGGTTTTGAGCGCCGCCACGATGTCGTCCGTCAGCCGGTCGAGCTCGTCCGGCGGGATGGCCGGGGCTGGGGCGACCTGCGGAGCGTTCGGGGTGCTCTCGGGATTGGAGGCGATCGTCACTGGTTCAAATCCTCAGCCGAACAGGGTTTCGGCCTTTTGCAGGGCTTCGGCGAGCTTATCGACTTCGGCCATCGTGTTGTAGAGGCCGAAGGACGCGCGGCAGGTGGAGGTGGCGCCGAACCGGTCGAGGAGCGGCATGGCGCAATGGGTGCCGGCCCGCACCGCGACGCCCTGGCGGTCGATAACCGTGGCGACGTCGTGGGCATGGGCCCCCTTCATCTCGAAGGAGAGGATCGCGCCCTTGCCCTTGGCGCGGCCGATGATGCGCACAGAGTTCATGGCGCCGAGCCGCTCATGGGCATAGGCCGAGAGCGCGGCCTCGTGGGCCTGGATCGCCGGGCGGCCGAGCTCCATCATGAAGCGCACGGCGGCGCCGAGCCCGATCGCCTCGATGATCGGCGGGGTGCCGGCCTCGAAGCGGTGCGGCGGCTCGTTGTAGGTGATGCCCTCGCAGGCGACCGCGCGGATCATCTCGCCGCCGCCCTGGTAGGGGGGCATCCGCTCCAGCCATTCGCGCTTGCCGTAGAGAACGCCGATGCCGGTCGGCCCATACACCTTGTGGCCGGTGAAGATGTAGAAATCCGCGTCGAGATCCCGCACGTCCACGTCGAGGTGCACGGCGCCTTGAGCCCCGTCCACCATCACGGGCACGCCGTGGGCGTGGGAGATGCGGATGATCTCCTTCATCGGGGTCACGGTGCCGAGCACGTTCGACATATGCGTGATGGCGACGATCTTGGTGCGCGGCGAAAGAAGCTTCTCGAACTCCTCCAGGAGGAAGTTGCCCTCCTCGTCCACGGGCGCCCACTTGATCACCGCGCCCTTGCGCTCGCGCAGGAAATGCCAGGGCACGATGTTGGAATGGTGCTCCATGATCGAGAGGATGATCTCGTCCCCCTCCCCGATATTCATGCGCCCGAACGAGTCCGCCACGAGGTTGTAGGCTTCCGTCGCGGATTTCGTGAAGATGATCTCGTCCACGGAAGCGGCGTTGAGGAACTGGCGCACGCTCTCGCGCGCCTCCTCGAACCCGTCCGTCGCCGCGTTCGCCATGTAGTGCAGGCCGCGATGGACGTTGGCGTAAGCCCCCTCCATGCAGCGCACCATGGCATCGATCACGGCGCGCGGCTTTTGCGCCGAGGCCGCGTTGTCGAGATAGACGAGCGGCTTGCCATAGACCTGTTGCGCCAGGATCGGGAACTGGGCCCGGATCGCCTCGACGTCGTAGGGTGTCGCAAAGGGAGCGTTCATCGTTCGCGTCCTTTCCCCTCCGCGCAGGGCGGAGCGATGTTCGTCAGCGCGCCTTCAGCCAGCTCTCGACGCCGGCGATCAACGCGTCACGGGCGGCCTCGCATTCGACGCCCTCGATGGCCTCGCCGAGGAACGCCTGCACCAGCAGGCTCTCGGCTTCCGCCTTCGGGATGCCGCGGGCCATGATGTAGAACAGGAGGTCCTCGTCGAGCTGTCCGCTCGTTGCGCCGTGGGCGCATTGCACGTCGTCGGCGAAGATCTCGAGTTCCGGCTTGTTGTTCATGGTGCCGCCCTCCGAGAGGAGGAGCGAGGCGGACATCATGCGGCCGTCCGTCTTCTGCGCGTGAGGCTGGACGATGATCTTGCCCTGGAACACGCCCGTGCCCTCGCCGTCGATCACAGTCTTGAACAGCTCGCGGCTGGTGCAGTGGAGCGCCCCGTGGTCGACGACAAGCGTCGAATCCGCGTGCTGCCGGCCCTTCACCATGGTGGCGCCGTTGATCCGCGCCAGCGAGCGCTCGCCCGCGAAGGCGAGATAGACCTGATGGCGCGAGAGGGCCGCGCCCCACACCACGTTGAGGCTGTCGAAGGACACCGCCTCGCCAAGCCGGGCCGTCACGGTCGAGAGCGCCACCGCTTCCGAGCCCTCGGCGTTGAGCCGCACGTGGCACACCTTCGCCCGGTCGCCGACCACGAACTCCACCACGTCGTTGAGCTGCGCGGCGGCGCCGTCCGGCCCCTCATGGCTTTCCAGCAGGATCACGGAGGCCGCCTCCTCCACCACCACGAGGGTGCGGGTGGCGGTGGCAAACGCGCCGGTGGTCACGAAGCGCAGGTGAATGGGCCGCTCGACCGCGATCGTCGCGGCGATACGGATCACCACGCCGTCGGTCATGAAGGCGCTGTTGAGCTGGTAGACCGGGTTCTCGCGGGCGAGCGGCACGGGGCTCAGATGGTCGAGCAGCGTGTGGCCGACGCCATGCGCCTCGGTGATCGTCGTGATCTCGACCCCCTCCGGCAGGTCGGCGAGCTCGGAGCCTTCCGTCACCACGTGGCCGTCGACGAGCGTCACCACGAGGGCGCCGGTCTCGCCGAACCCCTTGGCGCCGGCCGCAGCCGTCCTCGCCTGCTCGGGCGTCGGCCGCGGGGCGAAGGGCGCCGCCTCGCGGAACGCGGCGCGCAGGTCCGTGTACTTGAAGGCCTCGACGCGCCGATGCGGCAGGCCGACCTCGATGAAGTCGTTGAAGGCCTTCACCCGGGCATCCCGGTCGCCGGGGAGCTTGCCCTTGGCGGCCTCGAAGGCCTGGGCGAGCGCCGTCTCGGCGGGGGTTCTCATGAGAGTGACCGCGCCCATGGCTTACTCCGCAGCCGTCGGCTGGCGATAATCCGCATAGCCGTTGGCCTCGAGCTCGTGGGCGAGCTCCTTGCCGCCCGACCGCACGATCTTGCCCCCCGCCATCACGTGCACGGTGTCGGGCACGATGTGGCTGAGAAGGCGCTGGTAGTGGGTGATGACCAGGAAGGACCGGTTCTTGGCGCGCAGCGCGTTCACGCCCGCGGAGACGATGCGCAGCGCATCGATGTCGAGGCCGGAATCCGTCTCGTCGAGAACGCAGAAGTTCGGCTCCAGGAGCGCCATCTGCAGGATCTCCATGCGCTTCTTCTCGCCGCCGGAGAAGCCGACGTTCAAGGCGCGCTTGAGCATGTCCTTCGGCATTTCGAGCTGCCCGGCCGCATTGTTGACGCGCTTGATGAAGTCCGGCGTCGTCAGCTCCGCCTCGCCGCGGGCGCGGCGCTGGGCGTTGAGGGCCGCCTTGAGGAAGGTCATGGTGGCAACCCCTGGGATCTCCAGCGGATACTGGAAGGCCAGGAACACGCCCGCGGCCGCGCGCGCGTCCGGGTCCATCTCCAGGAGGTTCTGCCCGTCGAGCAGGATCTCGCCGTCGAGAACCTCATAGTCCTCCTTGCCGGCGATCACGTAGGAGAGCGTCGACTTGCCGGAGCCGTTCGGCCCCATGATGGCCGCCATCTCACCGTCGTTCACGGTGAGGTCGAGCCCGTTGAGAATGCGCTTGTCCTCGATCTGGACGACGAGGTTGTTGATCTGGAGCATGGGTGTAGTCCGTCTTTCCGAATGCGCTTGAACCGTCGGCGCTGCCCCCCTTGTGAGGAAGGTCGGGCTGGGGGTGAGCCTCGACGGCCATCGCCGCGCTCACACCCCACCCGACGCCGTCGGCGTCGACCTCCCCGCGAGGGGGAGGCGAAAAAGTGGCGTTATCCGACCGAGCCTTCGAGCGAGATCGCGATCAGCTTCTGCGCCTCGACGGCGAACTCCATCGGCAGCTTCTGGAGCACGTCCTTCACGAAGCCGTTCACGATGAGGGCCGTGGCCTCCTCCGCGGTGAGGCCGCGCTGCTGGCAGTAGAACAGCTGGTCCTCGGAAATCTTGGAGGTGGTGGCCTCGTGCTCGAACACGGCGGAGGCGTTCTTGGACTCGATGTAGGGCACCGTATGGGCGCCGCATTCGTTGCCGATGAGGAGCGAGTCGCAATTCGTGAAGTTGCGGGCGCCGGAGGCCTTGCGGTGCGCCGAGACGAGGCCGCGATAGGTGTTCTGCGAACGGCCTGCCGAGATGCCCTTCGAGATGATCCGGCTGGTGGTGTTCTTGCCCAGATGAATCATCTTGGTGCCGGAATCCACCTGCTGCATGCCGTTCGACACCGCGATGGAATAGAACTCCCCGCGCGAGCCGTCGCCGCGCAGGATGCAGGACGGGTACTTCCAGGTAATGGCCGAGCCCGTCTCCACCTGGGTCCAGGTGATGACCGAGTTCTTGCCCCGGCAATCGCCGCGCTTCGTCACGAAGTTGTAGATGCCGCCCTTGCCCTGTGCGTCGCCCGGGTACCAGTTCTGCACCGTCGAGTACTTGATCTCGGCATCGTCCAGGGCGACGAGCTCGACCACGGCCGCATGGAGCTGGTTCTCGTCGCGCTTGGGGGCCGTGCAGCCCTCGAGATACGAGACGTAGGAGCCCTTGTCGGCGATGATGAGCGTGCGCTCGAACTGGCCGGTATCCTTCTCGTTAATGCGGAAATAGGTCGACAGCTCCATCGGGCAGCGGACGCCCGGCGGGATGTAGACGAAGGACCCGTCCGTGAAGACGGCGCAGTTCAGCGTCGCGAAGTAATTGTCCGTCACCGGGACCACGGTGCCGAGATACTGGCGCACCAGGTCCGGGTACTCGCGGATCGCCTCCGAGATCGGCATGAAGATCACGCCGGCCTTCTTCAGCTCCTCCTTGAAGGTCGTGACGACGGAGACCGAGTCGAACACCGCATCCACCGCCACGCGGTTTTGCGGCTCGACGCCGGCGAGGATCTCCTGCTCGCGCAGCGGAATGCCGAGCTTCTCATAGGTCTTGAGAATCTCCGGATCCACCTCGTCGAGGGATTTCGGCGCCTCGTTCATCTTGGGCGCCGCGTAATAATAGATGTCGTTGTAATCGACCTTGTCGTAGGACACCCGCGCCCAGTTCGGCTCCTCCATGGTGAGCCAGCGCTTGTAGGCGTCGAGACGCCACTGGAGCATCCATTCGGGCTCGCCCTTCTTGGCGGAGATGAAACGGATCACATCCTCGGAAAGGCCCCTTGGGGCCTTTTCCATCTCCACATGGGTCTCGAACCCGTACTTATACTGGTCGACGTCGATGAGCTTGACCTGCTCGATCGTCTCCTGCACCGCAGGCATCGGCATTCTCCTTACCGCTCACGGCTTCAAGGGCCGCGGGTAGATGGATGGCGAGGAGCGTGGCCTTTCAGGCCGCGTTCGCCCGCCGCTTATATAGGGTGTCGACCACCCGACCGCACGCCTCCGCGAAGCGAGAAACGTCCGTTTCGGTGGAATTCCACCCCAAACTCACACGCAGGGCACCGGCCGCGAGCGCAGGCTCGACCCCCATGGCGCTCAGCACCGCCGAGGCCGCGACCTTGCCCGACGAACAGGCGGAGCCCGACGACAGGGCGACGCCCGCCAGATCGAAGGCGATGAGCGCCGTCTCGGCCTTCAGCCCCGGCACCGCGAAAGCGAAGGTGTTGGGCAGGCGCTCTGCCCGGACCCCGAACACGACCGCATCGGCGGCCAAGCGGCGCAGGGCCGACTCGGCCTCGTCGCGCAGCCTGCGCAGACGCGGCATCTCGGCTTCCAGCGCTGCCTTGGCGGCCTCGGCGGCCGCCCCGAAGCCCAGGATGCCGGGCACGTTCTCGGTGCCGGCCCGGGCGCCCCGCTCCTGTCCGCCGCCACGGACCAGCCGGTCGGCGATCTCGAAGCGGTCCGAGGCGAGCACCAGGGCGCCGACGCCCTTCGGGCCGCCGAGCTTGTGGGCCGAGAGGGTGATGGCGTCGACCCCGAGCGCGGCCATGTCCACGGCCACGCGCCCTGCGGCCTGGACCGCATCCGTATGGATGAGCCCGCCTGCCGCGCGCACGAGGCGCGCCGCCTCGGCGACAGGCTGGAGCGTGCCGGTCTCGTTGTTGGCCAGCTGGATCGACACGAGCACCCGCTCGCCGAGCTCGGCGAGCCGCCGCTCGAGCCAGGCGAGATCGACCACGCCATCGGGGTCCACGGGGATCGTCTCGACCGCAGCGCCGAAGCGGTGACCGGCCAGAATGCAGGGATGCTCCGTGGCGCCCACGAGAAGCCGGGTCGCGCCCGCCTCCCCGGCTCGGCGGAAGGTCGGCGAGAGCACGAGGTTCGCGGCCTCGGTGCCGCCGCTCGTGAACACCACGTTCTTCGACAGGGCGCCAACCAGGGCCGCCACCTGCTCGCGGGCAGCCTCGATGGCGGCCCGGGCCGCCCGGCCCTCCGCATGGATGGAGGACGGGTTGCCCACGAGGTCCAGCGCGCGCACGACCGCCGCCGCCGCCTCTGGCCGCAGGGGCCCGGTGGCATTGTGGTCGAGATAGCTGCGCGGGCCTGCCGCCATGGGTCTCCTCAATTCCAGTCCCGCTCGCGGCGGGCCTTCGTCTCATGCCTCCCCGGGGGGAGCCGCCTCAGACCCGCTCGCCGCGCTGATGTGAGGCGGCGTAGGGCCCCCGGTCGCTGCAACCGCGGCCTCTCCCTGGTTCGGGAGAGGTGGGCGCCCGGGGCAAGGCGGTCGGAGATGCTCCGCACGCCCAGGCCCTTCTTTTACGCCGCAACGGCCAGATGGATCGCTCCGGCCCCTCCCCCTCTGTCGAAGGACGATCCGCAACTCCCAACCGGCCCCACGAAATTCTTGCAATCGACCCTGGTTGCCGTGCTAAAGCACCGCGACCACATTGCGTCTGACGCCGTGTCCTGCAGCGCCTCCGCCGTCGGCGGCGGCCCACCGAACCGTCTTTAGAATAATTCTAAGGCGGATTTAGGGATCGCATCGGCCTTGAGTCAAGGCCGCGCTCCGGGTTTCAGCCCGTTTCGAGCGCTCCACGAGGAATTTGTCCATGCCTGAGGTTATCTTCACGGGTCCGGCCGGACGCATCGAGGGGCGCTACCAGCCCGCGAAGCAGAAGGGCGCCCCCATCGCGATCATCCTGCACCCCCACCCACAATTCGGGGGCACGATGAACAACCAGATCGTCTACAACCTGTTCTACAATTTCGCGAACCGGGGCTTTTCGGTCCTTCGGTTCAACTTCCGCGGCGTCGGGCGCAGCCAGGGCGCGTTCGACCACGGCCAGGGCGAACTCTCGGATGCCGCCGCCGCCCTCGACTGGGCCCAGTCCGTGAACCCGGAGGCCCGGGCCTGTTGGATCGCCGGCGTCTCCTTCGGGGCCTGGATCGGCATGCAGCTTCTCATGCGCCGCCCGGAGATCGAGGGCTTCATCTCCATCGCCGCCATGGCGAACCGCTACGATTTCTCCTTCCTCGCCCCCTGCCCCTCGTCCGGCCTGTTCGTGCACGGCTCGGAGGACCGGGTGGCCCCGGTGAAGGACGTGGTCAGCGTGATCGAGAAGGTGAAGACGCAAAAGGGCGTGAAGCTCGAGCACGCCGTCGTCGACGGCGCGAACCATTTCTTCGACGGAAAGGTCGACGAGCTGATGGTCTCGGTGGACGAATATCTGACGAAGCGCTTGGGCAAGAGCGAGAAGGCCGCCTGAGCCCTTTCGCTCCGCGGCTGTTCCGTCATTCAAACGAGAAGGGCCGGTGCTCCTAGCACCGGCCCTTTTCCGTTGTGGTACGGCGGCCTGCGATCAGGCCCAGATCAACCCGAAATCGCTGGCCCGGAGAGCCGAAGGCTTGTTGACCAGAGTAGCGAACTGCACCTGCCCCACACTGCCGACCCCATCGGCGTCGTAGGACACCGCGCCGGTCGTGGCATCGTAGACGAGCCGGTGGTCCGCATTGGTCGCGCTGCGGCCGTTCACGACATGCTTGTCGAGCACAAGTCCCTCGTAGGCGAAGGCCCAGAACGTCGAGCGATCGAGCTGGAGGCGGTCCTGGCCGCGGGTGAAGTCCATCACCTCGTCGACGTTATCGCGCCCCAGAACTCCGCCGAAGCGTTAGATGTCCTCGCCGGCGCTGCCTGTCAGCCAATCGGAGCCCGCTCCCCCGACGAGGAGATCATGACCGGCACCGCCGACCATCCAGTCCCGGCCGCCCTCCCCGTGAAGCTCATCATTGCCGTTGTGGCGGTAAAGGTTGTTCCCGTTCGCGTCACCGTACAGGGTATCCGCGTGTTGGGACCCGCCAAGAGCTTCGATGGACGTGTACCGGTCTCCGGAGGCTTCGCCGCGGTTCCTGCTCTGGTTCGCGAGCGACGCGACCACCCCGGAGGACGCGTTGAAGTAGTTGGCGAAGTCGTAGCCCTCACCACCATCCAACGTATCGTTTCCGGCCCCTCCTTCGAGGTTGTCGTCCCCATTGCCCCCTATCAGGACATCGTTCCCGCCCCGGCCGAACAGCTCATCATTTCCGTTGTTGCCGCGCAGCTCGTTGCGCACGTCGTTGCCGGAGATCCGATCCGAACCGGAGCCACCGTTGGCATTCTCGATCAGGGATTCCAGTTTTCCTTGATACTGGAAGGCGTTGTAGACGTTGCCCGCGACCTTCTTCCCGTCGACGCCCCTAGCGAGCTGAGCCTCGGACACTTTCGAGACGCCGCCGGCGGCAAGATCGATCGATGCGTTGCCGGTGAACTGCGAGAAGTCGTAGGTGTCGACACCGCCGCCGTCCCAGACCGTGAGGAAGATCTTGCTCCCATGCGTTTGGCCTTGTCCGGCGCCATTGACGGACAGTTCGCCCGTGCTTGGGTTCCAACGGTAGACGGTGTTCGTGGCATTGGTCCCGAAATCGGCACCGTACATGTACTGCAAGGCGGCCACATCGTACTGCATGAAGGTCTGTGGCCGATCCGCCGTCTCATTGTAGCTCATCACCGTGAACTCGGTGGTGTCTCGGAACGAGGACATCTTCGGCAGGCCGGGGGCGGAATCGTGCGGATGCTTCAAGCCCAACGCATGGCCGATCTCGTGCATGGCAATGAAGTAGTTGTGGCTCCCCTTCAGCCCCGCATCGCGGTGGCCCGCGTCGAGCCATGTATCGCCACGGTAGACCGGGACACCCGGGTAGTACCCATGGCTTCGCTGGATGACAGAACCGGGCTCGAAAGCCGCGATCTGCACGTCAGCGCCGCCGCGTCCGGTGTAAGAGACCGGGTTCGTGATGAAGCCGGCGACCGAAGACATGATCGTATCGATTGCTGCTTCCGTCGAGGCGGAGAGCCGCTCGAAGCCAGTCGCGCTCGGGTTCACCAGCTCGTAGTCCCAGCGCGAGTCGGGCATTGAATATGTGATCTAGCCCGAATCCCATTTGGATCCCGACAGCAGAGCGTTGACGTCGGCATCGGCATGCCTAGCCTTGAAATAGGTGGTTCCCAGCATCCCGACGCCATCGAACCAGCTGCCCATCTGGGAGAAAAACTGTAACGGGACCCCCGAAACGTTGTCGGACACCCAGTTCCATGCCGAACGGGCTCGATCGCCGATCCAGTCCCCGACCTGCTCCACACGGTCTTCGACCCAGCCGCCGACCGCCCTAAACCCGTCCGAGATCCATGACATGAATTGGCTCCTGGCTGTCAGCCCAGCCTCATATGACATAAAGTTACACTCTTTCCTTATCTTGATAATATGACGTTGCGACAAAAGGAATAAATGCATCATGTATAAGACGCTATCCCCGCGGAAACTGGATGCCAACCGCGCTCCAAGCTGGTAAAGCGCCCTCTCGCACCCGACCAGCTTCGACGAGACCAGCGATGAGCGCGCCCCAGTCCGATTTCCTGCAGGTCCTGACCGAGCGGGGCTTCATCCACCAGGCCTCCGACATGGAGGGCATCGACGCGGCGGCGCGGGAGGGTCGGCTCACGACCTATGTGGGCTACGACTGCACCGGCCCCTCGCTCCATGTGGGGCACCTCCTTTCCATGATGATGCTGCACTGGCTGCAGGAGACCGGCGCCGGCAGGCCGATCGCGCTCATGGGCGGCGGCACGACCCGGGTGGGCGATCCCTCCGGCAAGGACGAGAGCCGCAAGCTCCTGACCCCCGAGCAGATCGAAGCCAACAAGGAGAGCATCAAGGGCGTGTTCTCGCGGCTCATCCACTTCGGCTCCGGGCCGAGGGACGCCGTGATGGTGGACAACGCCGAGTGGCTGACGGGCCTCAACTACATTGAATTCCTGCGCGACGTGGGCCGGCATTTCTCCGTCAATCGCATGCTTTCCTTCGACAGCGTGCGGCTGCGCCTCGAGCGCGAGCACGAGCTGTCGTTCCTGGAATTCAACTACATGATCCTCCAGGCCTACGACTTCACGGAGCTCCATCGCCGCTACGGCTGCGTGCTGCAGATGGGCGGCTCGGACCAGTGGGGCAACATCGTCAACGGGATCGATCTCGGGCGGCGCATGGGCACGCCCCAGCTCTACGCCCTCACCTGCCCGCTCCTCACCACCTCGTCCGGCGCCAAGATGGGCAAGACGGCCTCGGGCGCCGTGTGGCTCAACGCCGACATGATGAGCCCCTACGATTACTGGCAGTACTGGCGGAACACGGAGGATGCGGACGTCACCCGCTTCCTCAAGCTCTTCACCCTGCTGCCCATGGACGAGATCCGCCGCCTCGCGGCGCTCCAGGGTGCCGAGATCAACGAGGCCAAGAAGGTGCTGGCGACCGAGGTGACGGCGCTCATTCATGGCCGCGAGGCCGCCGAGGGCGCCGCCGAGACCGCGCGCAAGACCTTCGAGCAAGGAGCGCTTGCCGAGACGCTGCCGACCATCGAGATCAGCGCCGGCCTCCTCGACGCGGGCCTTGGAATCCTCACCGCCTTCGGCCCGGATTACGCAAAACTCGTGCCCTCCACCAGCGAGGCGCGGCGGCAGGTGAAGAGCGGCGGCCTTAAGGTCAACGACCAGGCGGTCACCGACGAGCGCGGCGTGCTGCGCCCGGGCGATCTCACCCCCGAGGGGGTGATCAAGCTCTCCTTCGGCAAGAAGAAGCACGTGCTGCTGCGGGCGGTCTGAAGCCGGCGCCGGCGCCGGGCGAAGATCAGTTGTTCAACCGCTCGCTGTTGCGCGGCGGCACCGAGCCGGTCTGCGGCTCCGTCGCGTTCGTGCCGCCGCCCGTTCCGAACAGCTTGCGCAGGAAGCCCGGCGCCACCGCGGAGAGCGGGTTCACGGAGAGGGTCGGCGCCGTCGCCTGGCCGGAAATCCGGAAGTTCACGGCAAAGAGGCCCTCATATTGGCCACCGCCCAGAAGCGGGCCGAAGAGCGGCACCTGCGCGAAGGCGTTGTTGAGGCCGTAGGCCGGAACGAAGGTGCCGGCGATATCGGCGCGGTCGCGGGCGTAGTCGATGAAGCCCCCGAGGGTGAAGCCGATCGCCTGCCCCCAGATCGCCGCGTCCTTGAAGTCGAGGCGGCCGGAGCTGCGGGTGAAATCCACGCGCGCCTTGGTGAAGGTCACCTCGTTGAAGTCCATGCGCACGGCCTGGGTGCGGCCGGAGGCATCCGGCGCGTCGACGATCTGGCTGTTCGTCGGGATGATGCGGCGCAGAGCCGGCTCGTTGCGCAGGAGGAAGCTGTGGAGGGTGAGAAAGCCCGCCTGGGGTCCGTCGCCCGTCGAGAGCTGCAGCACGAGGTCGCCGCCCGCCATGCGCCGGTAGATGTCGACGAAGCGCAAAAGCGCCCCCGCATCCTCGGCCTGGATCACGATGGACGGCGTCGTGCCCGGCCGCGGCACCGTCTGGGCCACCACGTTCGTGGAGCCGAGCCGGCCCTTCATGTCGAGCTCGCGCAGGTTGTCCTTGCGCAGCGAGGCCTTGATCACCGCATTGGTGATCGCCTCCTCGTTGTGACCCGTCAGGATGTTGAGGGCGAGGTCGAGATCGAAATCCTTCGCGGGCGTCTTGGCGGATGCCGCGCCGCGCCCAGCCGGTGCCGCCGGCGCTGCGTTCATCACCTTGGTGAAGGGCCGCGCATCCCCCACATTGCCGCGCACCACCACCTTGTAATGGCCGTTCACCCGCTCGATCTGCGCCCGCATGTCGTCGCCGGCCGAGAGCTTGAAGGTGGAGAGATCCGCCTTTTCGAGACCGCCTTCGCCTGACAGAAGAGCGGAGCCGCGCAGCTGGACCGGGCCTGCGTCGAGGGCGAGGTCGCGTATTTCCGTGCCCTGGCCTTCCACCATGGTGAAAGCCACCTTGGCGGGCCGGCCGGCGGGCTTCACCCAGCCCGGCACCAGGTTGTCCACGGCGGCCCGGGCGAGGTCGGCCTCGATGCGAATGCCGGGTTTGGCGGCCTTGCCGAGCGGCACGGCGGCGCGGAGCTGCACCGGGCCGGTGAGTTGGCTGCCAAGATTGATTCCCTTGCGGGCCCTCGCCGCCTCATCGAGGGCGAACGCGACCACGGCTTCGCCCGGCATGTCGCGAGCCTGGCGCACATCGATGGTGGCGGGGCTGCCGGCGATCTTCCCGTCGCCCTTGATGGCGAGAGAGCCGCGGTCGTAGGACACGGCGAGGCTGGCGCCCTCGAGCCGCTCCTTGCCGAAGATCTTCTCGACCGACAGATCCCCCACCGTGCCGGTCACCACGAGCGGCATGTCCGCGAAGGCCGGGATGTCGTGGACCGCGAGCGGGATCGAGACCCGCAGGTCCGCGCGGCCCTTGACGGCGGCGGGGTCGAGTTCGATCGCGGCGATCTCGCGGATGCGGGGCGATTGGAGCAGGGAGCCCAGGGCGTCCGCGCCGCCCGCAAGCCGAAAGCCGATCGCCGCCACCCCGTCCTTGGCCCAGTAATTGTCGAGGGTGAACCCACCCTCCGAGGCCGCGAGAGAGCGGCCGTCCGGCATCTCCACCTGGCCGCCCGGCGCGCGGATCAGCACCTTCTGACCCGTCACCAGGCCGCCAACCTGCGCCCGGGAGAGCGGCGGCAGGCCGTCCGCTGCCTGGAGCGTTCCGTTCGCGATGGAAAAGTCGAGGCGGAGCGCCTCGTCCGGAATGGGTCCCTGGCCGACGGCGCGGGCCATGTCCTCGCCGGTCATGGCGACCTTCAGGTTCAGGCTCTCGACGAGGCCGCCCTTGAGGTTCGCCACGAGGAACCGGCGCACCGGCGGTGCGACCGCCTCGGGCCAGAGGCGCAGGACCGTGCGGGCCGCGGTGCCCAATGCGCGACCCTCAAGGTGCAGGCCCTTCGGGTCGGCGGTCCGGGCCAGCATTCCAGTGAGCGACACGTCGAGAGCCGGCCCCTTGAGGACGAGGCTCTCGATGGCGATCCCATCCTGCCCCGCGACCCGCGCCTCGATCGTGTCGATCTTGACCGGCCCATCCCCGGCACCCAGGCCCGCGAGCGTCGCCTGGCGGCCGGTCAGGGTCGCGCGCCAGCCGGGCTCGCCGGCCGGGGCCGCGAGTTCGCCTTCGAGCCGCACATGGGTGTCGCCGCCCTTCAGCTCCAGCCGGCGGAAGGCGACGACCCGCCGGTCCTCGTTCCAGGCGGCGTCCACGGTGACCGCCTCGACCCGCAGGGGCGACGTATCGGGATCGTCGATCTGAACGGAGCCGGACGTGCTGCCGAGGTTGGCCTTGAACTCGCCGATCTTGCCATCCGCGTAGGTGGCGTCGATGCGGCCGGACAGCTTGAGGTCCGTGGTGGCCGGAAGGGCCGAAAGGCCGGAGAGCAGAAGGATGTCCTGCACCGGCGCGTCCGCGGCCACCATCGTGGCCCGGTAGCGGCCCGTGCCCTCGGCCAGGGCCTCGCCACCGAGCTGCCAGCTGCCGCGCGGGCCCTCGAGGGTGGCATCGAACCGGCGTCCGCCGGCGTCCGTCCGGTCGAAGACCGCATCGACCCGGCGGAAGCTCGCCCGCTCGCGGCCGTCCGGGGCCAGAAGGGTGAGCCGGGCGTTGGTGAGGCGCGCCCGGTCGAGGGAGCCGATCACCCCTTGCGGGCCGACGATGAGATCGAGGATCGAGCCCACCGCCACGGAGATCGGCGAGGCGCCGCCCCGCTCTCCCGCCATGGCGCGGGCGACCGTCTGGGAGGGCGTCTCGGTCGTGGCGGAGACCGGGGCCGTGACCTCGGCGGCCTCCTGGCCCGGCATGAAGGAGAGCGACCCGTCCGCATTGACGGAAGCGCGCAATTGCAGATCGCGGAATTCGATCGAGCGTGGCTGGAGATTGGCGGAGAGAAGCGAGAACCCGTCCACGCTGACCACCGCAAGCGGGGCGCGCAGGACGAGCGCACCTTCCGGGTTGCGGATGTCGAGCCCCGTGGCCCTCAAGGCGGGCGATCCGTCCTCGAGCTGGAGGGCGGTGTTCCGCATGGCCACTGTCCAGCCGGGCCCGATGCGGGCGGCGAGCGATTCCGCCATTCGGTCGGGGAGGCTCCCGAAGCTTAGGGGGCCGGCGCTGAGGCGCAGATAAAGGAGCCCGAAGCCCAACAGGACGAGCGCCATGAGCCCCAGCTTGACGTAGAGCGTGCCCCAGAGGATACGCGCAACCGTTCCCTGGGCGGGCCGGCGCCGCCGCGGTGAAGGGCTGGTGACCTCTGTCATGCGTGTGGCGCCAGGCGGACCAGGAGTGCGGGAATGCGGTGAATCACAGGGCCAAGCTAACCCGTCGGGGTGATCCCCGCGAGACGCTTGTGCGTATCTCATCGCGTCAAGGTGACCCAAGACACCGACAATTCGCCGAAAGGAAGGCAGACATGGCTTTGAAAGTTGGGGACAGGGCGCCGGCATTCAGCCTGCCGGCGACCGGGGGGCAGCCCATTACGCTCGACGGGCTCAAGGGCCGGAAGGCCGTGATCTACTTCTATCCGAAGGACGACACGAGCGGCTGCACCCGCGAGGCGCAGGACTTCCAGGCCCTGAAACCGGAATTCGCCAAGGCTGGCGCCGACGTGATCGGCATCTCCGCCGACAGCGTGGCGAGCCACGACAAGTTCGGCAAGAAGTACGGCCTCGATTTCACTCTCGCCTCTGACGAGAGCAAGGAGATGCTGGAATCCTATGGCGTGTGGGTCGAAAAGAGCATGTACGGCAGGAAGTACATGGGCATCGAGCGCACGACGGTGCTGCTCAAGGAAGACGGCACCATCGCGCAGATCTGGCCCAAGGTGAAGGTGCCGGGGCACGCCGAAGAGGTGCTCGCGGCAGCGAAGGCGCTCTGAAGGGCGACGTTCCGATGGCCGGGCTCGTCCCGGCCATCGTCGTTTGCGAGTTCGAAAGGCGGAGCGGCTTCGCCGCAGCATTTTCGTGCTGGGTCCCGGATCGGCGTGCGCAGAGCTGCGCTCTGCTCCCTTGTCCGGGAAAGGCGTTGTGGGCGACAACACCCTCTCACCCCTTTCCCGGACAAGTGCAGCGAAGCGGAACGCAGATCCGGGATCCAAGCCAGCAAACCGGCGGCGAAGCCGCACCGCACTCTTTGCGGTTCCTTAACCTTAACGCCGTCATATGGCGCCTTCCTTTCACGGAAACGGCGCGATGCGTCCCCTCCCCCTGCTGGTCGATTATCCCAAGCGCCGCTGGACCGCGCGGCGGCCGCGTACGGTCGCGGTGAGGCGTCGCACCATCGTGGCGGCGGCGGCGGCCGGGCTTCTCCTATCCGCCTGGTCGGGCGCGAGCCTGTGGTACTTCGTGGCGCAGGACGAGATCGCCCTGAAGCTGCTGGAGCGGCAGGCCGTGCTGAAGCGCGGCTACGAGGACACGATCGCAGCGCTCCGCTCCCGCCTCGATCAGGCGAGCGAGAGGCGCAGCGCCGAGCAGCAGGCGCTCGACGCGCGGCTGCAATCGCTGCTCGCCCGTCAGGCCGCGTTCGAGAGCCGGCAGGCGACCGTGCAATCCCTGAGCGAGCGCACCGGCAGCCTCGCGGAATCCTCGCGCGGCGACCTGCGCGAGATCGCGCCCAGCGTCAGCGCCTATGTGCCGACAGAAGCGCCGGTGCTTCCGGAACCGTTCCAGCTTCGCCTGAGCCCCGGCGCCGCGCCGCGGGATCAACGCTCCAGCCTCGACACGATCCGGCTCGGCCTCGACGGGGCGGAGCGGCGCTTGCGAGCGCTCGAAGTCGCCCAGGCGCGTTCGCTCGAAACCCTGGCGGCCGATGCGGAGGGTCATGGGCGCCGTATCCTTAAGGCCATCCGCAAGGTGGGTCTCGATCCCCAATCGGTCGATCCTCCGGCCTCCGGCCTTGGAGGTCCGCTCGTTGCCGCCGAGGCGAGCGGCGACCTCGACCTGATGGTGCAGCGCGCCGCCGCCAGCGTCGCGCGGCTCGGACGGCTGCGGCGCTCCGTGGGCGCCCTCCCCTTCGCCGAGCCGATCCGTGGCGAGATCGACCTGTCGAGCGGATTCGGCTACCGGGTCGATCCGTTCACCCGCAGTCCGGCCATGCATACGGGGCTCGATTTCCGCGCCGAGCACGGGGCGCCCGTTCGGGCCTCCGGCGCGGGCCGCGTGGTGGCGGCCGATTACTCCGGCGCCTACGGCAACATGGTGGAAATCGACCACGGCCACGGGGTGGTGAGCCGCTACGCGCATCTCTCCACCATCGGAGTCCAGACGGGCCAGGAGGTGCGGCTCGGCGCGGTTCTCGGGCGGGTCGGCTCGACCGGACGGTCCACGGGACCGCACCTGCACTACGAGACACGGATCAACGACACCGCCGTCGATCCGCAGCGCTTCCTGAAAGCTGCCGCCATCATCGACGGTATGCTGATCACGGAATGAGGTGCCGCCCGCAGGCGCCGACTCCCGATCAGTCGATGTCTTCCACCTCGCCCGCGCCCCCATAGACGCGCTGGGCCAGGGACGCCTCCACGAACGGATCGATATCGCCGTCGAGCACGTCGCCCGGGCTCGTGGACTGCGTGCCCGTGCGCAGATCCTTCACGAGCTGATAGGGCTGGAGCACGTAGGAGCGGATCTGGTGGCCCCAGCCGATCTCGGTCTTGGAGGCCGCCTCGGCATTAGCCTTCTCCTCGCGCTTCTTCAGCTCCGCCTCGTAGAGGCGAGCGCGCAGCATGTTCCAGGCGGTGGCCCGGTTCTTGTGCTGGGAGCGCTCCTGCTGGCAGGCCACGACGATGCCGCTCGGGATATGCGTGATGCGGACCGCGGAATCGGTGGTGTTCACGTGCTGGCCGCCCGCGCCCGAGGAGCGGAACGTGTCGATCCGGCAGTCGGATTCCTTGATCTCGATGTTGATGCGGTCGTCCACCACGGGATAGACCCACACCGAGGCGAAGCTCGTGTGGCGGCGGGCGTTGGAATCGTAAGGCGAGATGCGCACGAGGCGGTGCACGCCCGACTCGGTTTTCAGCCAGCCATAGGCGTTGTGGCCCTTGATCAGCAGCGTCGCGCTCTTGATGCCGGCCTCTTCGCCGTCGGTCATTTCGAGCAGCTCGACCTTGTACTTCCGGCGCTCAGCCCAGCGGGCATACATGCGCTGGAGCATGTTGGCCCAGTCCTGGCTTTCGGTGCCGCCGGCGCCGGAATGCACTTCCACATAGGTGTCGTTGCCGTCGGCCTCGCCGGAGAGAAGCGTCTCCACTTGGCGGCGGGCGGCCTCGGCCTGGAGGCCGCGGATCGCCTCCTCGCCCTCCTTCACCGTATCGGCGTCGCCCTCGGCATCGCCGAGCTCGATGAGGGTGATGGCGTCCTCGAGCTCCTGCTCCAGGCGCTTGATGGCGTTGATCTGATCCTCCAGGGCCGTGCGCTCGCGCATGATCTTCTGCGCGGCGTCGGCGTCGTTCCAGAGGTTCGGATCCTCGGCGTTGGCGTTCAGTTCGGCGAGGCGGCGCTGGGCGTTATCCCAGTCAAAGATGCCTCCTCAGCAGCCCGACTGACTGCTTGGTCTCTTCTACGAGATGCTGGATTTCGGCGCGCATGGCGGTGTGCGGTACCCTTCAGGTGAGCCCGCGTCATAAGGGCGGCCCGCCACGGTGTAAACCCGCCCGATCGCCGCCCCCCGACGGGGCCAGACGCGAAACGGGGCCGCATGGACGGCCCCGCCTCGCAGAACGTGGCTCGACGGCGGTCGCTAGTAGAGGCCGCCGGTTCCGGCGCCGACGGCGCGTTCGGCTTCCGGCGAGGCGATGCCGGCGGTCGCCTCCCCGCCGAGCACCGAATAGGTGTCGGGCGGCGCGGTGCCGGGCTTGAAGGCCTCGAGGATCACGCCCCCGCCTTCGCCGGAGCCGGCGCGCATGCCGGAGGAGGCGCTGACGCGGATGAGCTTGAGGCCCGGCGGCACGCGGAACGGCGTCGCGGGCTTGTCCTTCAGCGCCATCTGCATGAAGTCGCGGAAGACGGGCGCGGCGTATTGGCCGGCGGTCGCCGAGTTGCCGAGGGATTTCGGCTGGTCGTAGCCGAGATACACGCCCACCGCGAGGTCGGGCGAGAAGCCCACGAACCACACGTCCTTGGCGTCGTTGGTGGTGCCGGTCTTGCCCGCGAGCGGCTTGCCCACGGCCTTGAGCACCTGCGCGGTGCCGCGCTGCACGACGCCTTCCATGATCGAGGTGACCTGGTAGGCGGTGAGCGGATCGATCACCTGCTCCCGGTCGTCCACGAGCTTCGGCTCGTTCTGGCCCGACCAGCCCTCCGCGTCGCAGCCCGTGCATTTGCGGCTGTCGTGGCGGTAGATCGTCTGGCCCGCGCGGTCCTGGATGCGATCGATGAGCGTCGGCTTGATGCGCCGGCCGCCATTGGCGAACATGGAATAGGCCGCCGTCATGCGCATGACCGTGGTCTCGCCGGCCCCCAGCGACATGGAGAGCACCGGCAGCATGTCGTCATAGACGCCGAAGCGGCGCGCATATTCCGCGACGAGCGGCATGCCCACATCCTTGGCGAGGCGCACCGTCATCAGGTTCTTCGAATGCTCGATGCCGTAGCGCAGGGTGCGCGGGCCCGCCGACTTGCCGTCGTAGTTCGACGGCGACCAAGCCTCCTGGCCCGGGCCCATGTCCACGGTAATCGGCGCGTCGAGGATGACGCTCGACGGGGTGTAGCCGTTGTCGAGGGCGGTGGCATACACGAAGGGCTTGAAGGACGAGCCCGGCTGCCGCAGCGCCTGGGTCGCCCGGTTGAACTCGCTCTGATCGAAGGAGAAGCCGCCGACCATGGCGTGGACGCGGCCCGTGAACGGATCCATGGCCACGATGGCGCCGGAGATCTCGGGCACCTGGCGCAGGCGGAACTGGCCGGCCTTGCCCTCGATGGGCTCCACATAGACCACGTCGCCCACCGACACGGCCCGCTCGGCGGGACGGCGGGTCCAGCGCAGGCCCTCGGCGGTGATCACGCCGGTCTCGCGCTCGCGCACCACCTGGCCCGAGGCCTCGCGGCGGGGCTGAAGGCCGATCTTCGCCTGGCCGCCGCCCGCCTCGAGGACGATGGCAAGACGCCAGGGCTGAACGTCGCCGAGCGCCGGAACCTCGGCCAGCGCCATGCCCCATTCGCGGCCGGCCAAATCGATCCTGGCCTGGGCGCCGCGCCAGCCGCGGGCCTCGTCGAAGCGCACGAGGCCATCGGTGAGGGACTTGCGGGCCATGGCCTGCATCTTCGGATCAAGGGTGGCGCGGATGGACAGGCCGCCCTCATAGAGCTTGGCCTCGCCGTAGCGCTCGCCGATCTCGCGGCGGACCTCCTCGGCGAAATAGCCGGAGGCGATGGAGTTGGGGGAGACGAAGCGCGGCGTCACGCCGAGATTGGTCTTCTTCGCGGCCTCCGCCTGCTCCCTCGTCACGTAGCCGTTCTCGGCCATCAGATCGATGATCTGGTTGCGGCGGGTCAGGGCGTCCTGGGTCTTGCGGAACGGGTGGTAGTTGTTCGGCGCCTTCGGGAGCGCCGCGAGGTAAGCCGCCTCGGCGATGGTGAGCTCGTGGACGGACTTGCCGAAATAATCGAGGGCCGCCGCCGCCACGCCGTGCAGGTTGCGGCCGGGGGTGAGCGTCCCGAGGAAGATTTGGTTGAGGTAGAGCTCCAGGATCTTGTCCTTGGAGAAGGTGGACTCGATGCGCAGCGCGGTCAGCGCCTCGCGGATCTTGCGCTCGTAGGTCTGCTCGGGGGTCAGGAAGAAGTTCTTGGCCACCTGCTGGGTGATCGTGGAGGCGCCCTGCTTGCGGCCGCTGCGCACGTTCGTGACGAGGGCGCGGACGATGCCCTCCGGGTCGATGCCCACATGGCGGTAGAAGTTCTTGTCCTCGGCGGAGAGGAACGCGCCCTTCACGAGCTTGGGGATCGCCTGGATCGGAAGGTACAGGCGGCGCTCACGGGCATATTCGGCGATGAGGCTGCCGTCCGAGGCGTGGACGCGGGTCATCACCGGCGGCTCGTAATTGGCGAGCTGGGCGTGATCCGGCAGGTCCTTGGAGAAATGCCAATAGGCATAGGCCAGGCCGGCGGTGCCGATCAGGAAGAAGATGGCCCCGATGCTGAACAGGAAGCCGAAGAAACGTAGGATGATGCGCATCCGCAGGTAATCCGTTGGTCGGCGCCGTTGAAACGGCGCTCGCTTGTGCTGGTCTGCGAACGTCGATCTCCGGGTCCCGCCGGGCTCGAAAGCAACCCAAGCCTAAGGTACCCGAGGAATCACGCCCCCGCCACGCCTTTCGACACGCCTTCTATGGTGAAACTGCGGCAGCGCCCTGGCGGGCGAGCCGGGTCGCGAAGAACCGGTCGATGGCCGCCGTCATAGCCGCGGTCGAACGGTCGCGCCACTCGTCCGACATGAGGAGATCGAAATCCTTGCGGCTCGACAGGTAGCCGAGCTCCACCAGGACGGAGGGCACGTCATGGGCCCGCAGCACCCGGAAGCCGGCCTGCCGGTGGGGATTCTTGTTGAGACGCCCCACCTGGTCGAGCTCGCCCACGAGCCGGGTCGCGAATCCCTGCGAGAAGACCCGGGTCTCCCGGACGGTGAGGTCCTTCAGGATGTCGGTCACGTCCTCGTCCGAGGCCTCCCCGGCATCGACCCCCGCCGCCGCATCCGCCCGGTTCTCGCGGTCGGCGAGGCGGGCCGAATCGGCGTCGGAGGCCCGCTCGGACCCGGTATAGACCGTGAAGCCCCTCACCTCCCCGGCCCCAGAGATCGTGTCCGCGTGGATCGAGATGAAGAGGTCCGCCCGCGCCCGCTGGGCCATGCGGACCCGCTCGCCCAGGGGCACGAACACGTCGTGATCCCGGGTCATGACCACCTGGTAGCGCCCCTGCGCCTCGAGCTTCTTCTTCAGCTTCTCGGCGAAGGCGAAGACGATGTCCTTCTCGAACATGCCGGCCGCCGCGGCGGCTCCCGGGTCGATGCCCCCGTGGCCGGGATCGATCATGATCACGGGCCGGCGGTCCTTGGCGGCCTCGGCCTGGGCCGGAGCCGCGGTGGGCTTGGCCGTGGCGGCGCTCTCGGCGGCCGCCCGGCGGAAGGCGTCCCGGTCGGCCCGGGTCAGCTCGATGGTGAGAACCGCCGTGCCGTCCTTGGGGTTGGGCTCCACATGGATCCGGGAGACCACGGCCGGCTGGGCGAGGTCCATCACCACCCGGGACCGCCCCGGGGCGAAGAGCCCGTAGCGGAAGGAGGAGACGAGCCCCTCGCGCCGGCGCCCGGCCTCGGCGGGCAGGTGGAAGGTGACCTCGGGCAGGTCCACGATCACCCGGTCGGGGCGCTCCATCAGGTGGGCGCTGGCGGTGATCGGCTTGGAAAGGGTGACGGAAAAGACCGTCTTGGCGGCCTCGGCGCTCACATCGATCGCGGCCGCGATGGCCGGCGCGGACGCAGCCTGAGCGGCAGCCGCGGCAGGCGCAGGCGCCGGAGCGGCCTCGGCCCGCCGGCCCTGTGACTGCGCCGCGACGGGGCCGGCCGCCAGGGCCAGCAGGCCGGCGAGAAAGCTGATGCGGATGAACGGCGGGAGTCGCATGGGGCCGGAGATTCCTCAACGCTCTCCTAAACCGATAGACCCGGCTTGGTTAACGATTTCACACCGGCCAAGCTCTCTTGTCGCGCCCCTGTTGCTACAGGGTCACAGTGCGACTCCATCTTGCCAAAAGCCGCAACTCCTCTGTAATGATCGAGACCCCGTCCGGCGTGGCCGAATCTGACGGAGGGCCCCGGAGCCGGTTGTGTTGACCGATCCGCCTTGGCCCCTCCCTCACTCTACGGCAGGCTCGCGGATAGGTGTCGGAAGGCGGTTCCCGCCTCCTGTGCCGATGGCCGGCCCCGTGTCCGGCCCATCGATTTCGAAAGGGCCGTTGTTGAATGGTTGTGCAAACGAAGTCATTTCTGACCTTCGTGGCCACGCCGTTCGACGCGCGCGGTTTCCGCGTCCCCTCACGCCCTCATCCGTTCGGCGTGAGTGAGGCCTCTCCCCAGCGTCAAGCTAAACCAGAGCGCGTCACGCTAAGGCGCGCAACGGCGATCGATCGCAATCCGAACGCAAACTCCCCCCGTCGCCGATCTTTCTGGCGCGGCCGGCTGCTCACGCAGCTTCTGCTCAAGGCTTTGCCCTCGATCGCCATGTCGAGAGTTCATCATGGCAAACAAAATGCTCATCGATGCCTCACACCCGGAAGAGACCCGGGTCGTGGTGGTACGCGGTCAGAAGGTCGAAGAGTTCGACTTCGAGTCCGCCACCCGTAGGCAACTGCGCGGCAATATCTATCTCGCCAAGGTCACCCGCGTCGAACCGTCCCTCCAGGCCGCCTTCGTCGAGTATGGCGGCAACCGGCACGGCTTCCTCGCCTTCAGCGAGATCCATCCGGACTATTACCAGATTCCGGTTGCCGACCGGCAGGCGCTCCTGGAAGCGGAAGCCCAGGCCGCCCGCGACGAGGAACACGAGGAGGAGCGCCGGCGCCATCGTCGCCGCCGCGGCTCCCCCAAGCGCGCCTCGTCGGGCGAGTCGGTGAGCGCGGCGCCGGAAGGCGAAGGCGTCACCGAAACGGCCGAGGGCGAGACCCGGGCCGAGGGCGAGACGGCTTTCGAAGCCGCGGGCTCCGAGGAGAGCGCCGGGGCGCAGGCCCCGGGCTCGGACGAGGCATCGTCGAGCGATGCGCCCTCCGAGGAGGCTTTCGAGGCCCCCGGCGCGATGGAAGCGTCCGACGCGGCGCCAGCCCTCGACGCATCGTCCGACGAGGCGTCCTCGGCGGCCGAGTCCGAGGAGGCCGAGGGTCGCGCTCCGGAATCCGACGAGGATGAAGAGGACGACGAGGACGAGGACGGCGAGGCGATCGAGGAGCACGAGATCGTCGAGCAGCTCGGCGGCGATGCCTTCGAGGAGGTCCGCGAGCGTCCCCGCGCCCACCGCAAGCAGTACAAGATCCAGGAAGTGATCAAGCGCCGGCAGATCCTGCTGGTGCAGGTCGTGAAGGAGGAGCGCGGCAACAAGGGCGCGGCCCTCACCACCTATCTCTCCCTCGCCGGCCGCTATTCCGTCCTGATGCCGAACACCGGCCGGGGCGGCGGCATCTCCCGCAAGATCACCAACGTCGCCGACCGCAAGCGCCTGAAGGAGATCGCCCAGGAGCTGGAGGTTCCGGACGGGATGGGCATCATCCTGCGCACCGCCGGCGCCTCGCGCACCAAGCCCGAGATCAAGCGCGACTACGAATACCTGATGCGCCTGTGGGAGAGCGTGCGCGAGCTGACGCTCAAATCCGCCGCGCCCGCCCTCGTCTACGAGGAGGGCTCGCTCATCAAGCGCGCCATCCGCGACCTCTACAACAAGGATATCGACGACATCCTGGTCTCGGGCGAGGAGGGCCACCGGGAGGCGAAGGACTTCGTGCGCATGCTTATGCCGAGCCATGCGAAGATCGTGAAGCCCTACCGGGAGCCCTCGCCGCTCTTCGCCAAGCACGGGATCGAGGCCCAGCTCGATTCCATGTTCTCGAGCCACGTGACGCTGAAATCCGGCGGCTATCTCGTGATCAACCCGACGGAGGCTCTCGTCTCCATCGACGTGAACTCGGGCCGCTCCACCCGCGAGCACAACATCGAGGACACGGCCCTCAAGACGAACCTCGAGGCCGCCGAGGAGATCGCCCGCCAGCTCCGCCTGCGCGATCTCGCCGGCCTCATCGTCATCGACTTCATCGACATGGAAGAGAAGCGGAACAACCGCTCCGTCGAGAAGAAGCTGAACGAGTGCCTCAAGAACGACCGCGCCCGCATCCAGGTCGGCCGCATCTCGCCCTTCGGGCTTCTCGAGATGTCGCGCCAGCGCATCCGCACCGGCGTGCTCGAATCCTCCTCCGTCCCCTGCCCGCATTGCGCGGGTTCGGGCTTCGTGCGCGCGACGCCCTCCGTGGCGCTCCACGTGCTGCGGTCCGTCGAGGAGATGCTGATCAAGAGCGCGACCCATAACCTCGTCGTCCGCACCCGGACGGAGGCTGCGTTCTACATCCTCAACCAGAAGCGCCCACACCTGCGGGAGATCGAGGTCCGCTTCGGCGTCCAGGTCTCCGTCGTCCCCGACGACAGCCTGACGGGTACCACGACCTACGCCATCGACCGCGGCGACATCGCCGTGAAGGTGGAGAACAGGGCGCCGGCCACGGGCGTCCAGATCGACACGGTGATCCCGCCGGAAGAAGACTTCGAGGACGACGTCGAGCTCGAGGCCGAGGACGAGGAGATCTCCGCCGAGGCCGACGCCGAGGGCGGCGAGGAGAGCCGCCGCGCCGAGGGCGACGAGACCGATGGCAACGGCCGCCGTCGTCGGCGCCGTCGCCGCCGTCGCGGTCGCGGCGACCGTGAAGGCGAGCAGCAGGCCTCCGGCACCCACACCGAGGGCGCTCCGGAATCCGACGAGGACGAAGGCGACGAGGAAGGTTCTTCCGAGGCCGCCGAGGGCGAGGCTGCCGAAGCGGGCGATCGGGACGGGACCGAGCGCAGCCGCGACAATGGCGACGAGCGCAACGGCCGCCGCCGTCGCCGGGGCCGCCGTGGCGGACGAGGCCGCGGTCGCGACGAGGCGGGCGAGATCCGCGCCGAGGGCGACGAGGCTGCCGCCGAGGAGCATGGCCAGGACGACGTCGCTCCGGACAATGAGGCGCCCCGCGCCGCCGACGCCCCGGCCGGGCGCGCGCCGCGCTGGTCCGAGAGCTTCGTGGCCCTCACCCAGGCGGACTCCACCCCGGTCGATCAGGTGGACTCCACCCCCGTGGAGATCCCGGTTCCCGAGCGGGCCGCGCCCGCCGAGTCCCCCCGCATCGAGCGCCCCGTCGCCGACACCCCGGCCGCCGAGCCGCCGGCCCCGGCGATGCCGGAGCCCGAACCCGTCGCCGTGGTCCTCACGCCTCCCGACCCGGACCGCCCCAAGCGCGCCGGCTGGTGGTCGAAGGCGAAATCGGTCCTGAGCGGATCCTAAGACGAGAAAACCCCGGCTTCGGCCGGGGTTTTTCGTTGGTGTTCCGCGCGACAAGCGGAGATGCCGCTCCGACTAGCCGTTCAAGTCGTAATAGAGGTCCCGCCAAGCCGGGTTCGTGGCCTCGATGAGTTCGAGCTTCCAGGCGCGCCGCCAGCGTTTGATTGCATATTCGCGGTGGCGAGCGTCGAGGATCGTCTCGTGCGGCTCGTACCAGACCAGCATCGTCACCTCGTGCCGGCTGGTGAACCCAGGCGTATGCCCCTGCTTGTGCGCATGGACCCGCGACGAGAGGTCAATTGTCGAGCCGACGTAGAGCGTCCCATTCCGCGCAGAGGCAAGGATGTAAACGTAGGCTCTCGGCTCCATGATTCATGCTGGCCGAGGATGCGGCGTCTGAAAGCTCCCCGAAGGAAGGGTGCGGTGCGGCTTCGCCGCGCTTTCTTGCACTGGATCCCGGATCTGCGTTCCGCTTCGCTGCACTTGTCCGGGAAAGGGCGAAGGGGGTACAGCCAACCTCCACACCTTTCCCGGACAAGGGAGCAGAGCGCAGCTCTGCGCACGCCGATCCGGGATCCAGCACCAAGACTCGCGGCAAAGCCGCGCCGCATCGCGCTAGCAGTTACAGCCAGCCCTTCAGCCGCCGCACCGCCTCGCGGCAATCCTCCTCCGAGCCCGCGAAGGAGAAGCGCAGGTAGTGGCTGCCCTCCTGCGCGTCGAAATCGACGCCCGGGGTGGCGGCAACGCCCACCTCGTCGAGCATGCGGCGGCTGAAGGCGATGGAGTCGTTCGTGAAGCGGGCGACGTCCGCGTAGATGTAGAAGGCGCCGTCCACCGGGTGCATGTCGGCGATGCCGAGGCGCGGCAGCTCCTCGAGAAGGAGCGCGCGGTTTCTCGCATAGCCCGCCTTCACGGCCTCGAGCTCCTCGCCTGCGTCGAAGGCGGCGAGGGCCGCCACCTGCGAGAGATAGGGCGGCGAGATGTAGAGGTTCTGGGCCAGCCGCTCCATGGGGCGCACCAGGCGCTCGGGCACCACGATCCAGCCGATCCGCCAGCCCGTCATGCAGTAGTATTTGGAGAAGGAATTGATCACGACCGCATCCGCGTCGGAGGCGAGCGCGGTGGTGGCGGGCTCCCCATAGGTGAGGCCGTGATAGATCTCGTCCGACACGAACCAGAGGCCCTGGTCCCGGCAGGTCCGCCCCAGGCGCGCGAGCGCCGCGCGGCCGATCATGGTGCCGGAGGGGTTCGCCGGGCTCATGGCGAGGACGCCCTTGAGCGGCGCGGCCGCATGCGCCCGCGCCACGGCCTCCGCGGTCATGATCCAGCCATCGGCCTTCGCGAGGGGGATCACCACCGGTTCGAGGTTCAGGGCCTCCAGGATGTTGCGGTAGGCCGGGTAGCCCGGAGCCGTGATCGCGACCCGGTCGCCCGCATCGAACAGGCTCAGGAAGGCGAGGACGAAGCCCGCCGAGGAGCCCGTCGTCACCACGACCCGCTCCGGCGCCACGGTCACGCCATAGGCGTCCCGGTAATGCCGGGCGATGCGCTCGCGCAGGGCCGCGATCCCGAGCGCCTCCGTGTAACCGATCCGCCCCGCATCGAGGGCCGCGCGGGCGGCCTCCCGGGCGGCGCGCGGCGCGGGGGCGGAGGGCTGGCCCACCTCCATGTGGACCACGCTCTCGCCCCGCCTTTCTTTTGCCGCGGCGGCGGCCAACACATCCATGGCCAGGAACGGGGCGACGCGCTCGGCCCTGCGCGCGAGGGAGGGCTCGTTGAGGATGGCGGCTTGCTTGATCATGCAGGGCTCGTACCCGCTCGCGCCCCGCGCCTCAAGCGCGGCCGGAGCTGGCTCCTACGAAGCCGTGAATTGACGCTCACGCCTCAAAACAGCTACTCACGAGCTCCAATGAAACGTTGTATTTCCGTCGTTTCCCGTCTGTGCGCCCAGGGCGCGGCCTGGCTGGCGGCCGGCCTCCTCGCGCTGCAGCCCGTCTCCGCCGCCGCCCAGGAGCGGCGGGGCCTCTCCATCGTGCGCGACGCCGAGACCGAGCAGCTGCTGCGCGAATACGCGGCCCCGATCTTCCGGGCGGCGGGCATCAATGTGGGCGCGACCCGGATCGTCCTCGTCAACGACCGTTCCTTCAACGCCTTCGTGGCGAACGGGCAGAAGATCTTCATCAATGTGGGCGCCCTCATGGACGCGGAGACGCCCAACGAGATCATCGGCGTCATCGCGCACGAGGCCGGGCACATCGCCGGGGGGCATCTGGCGCGCCTGCGCGAGCAGATGAAGAACGCGCAGATCCTCTCCGTCATCGGCATGCTCGCGGGCGCCGGCGCCATCGCGGGCGCCGCCTCCTCGGGCGACCGGGTGGGCGGCTCAGGCATCGGCGCCGCGGGCGTCGCCATGGGCGGGCAGGAGATGGTCCGCCGCAACCTCCTCGCCTATCAGCGCTCCGAGGAGCAGGCCGCGGATGCGGCGGCCCTGCGCTACCTCTCGACCACCGGGCAATCCCCGAAGGGCATGCTCGACACCTTCGCGCGCTTCGCGGATTCCGGGCTCTTCCGCTCCCGCTCGGTCGATCCCTACCTGATGAGCCACCCGCTCCCCACCGAGCGCATCAGCCAGCTGGAGCGGCTCGCCAAGCAGAGCCCGCATTTCGGGACCAAGGACTCGCCGGCCCTCCAGGCCCGGCACGACCTCATGCGCGCCAAGCTCTTCGGCTATGTGGAACGCGCGGATACGGTGCTGCGGCGCTACCCGCCCTCCAACGCCTCGGCGCCCGCCCGCTACGCCCGGGCCGTCCAGGCCTATCGCAGCGGACGGCTGTCGGAGGCGCTCGCCACCATCGACGGGCTTCTGGCCGAGCAGCCCGGCAATGCCTTCTTCCACGAGCTGAAGGGCCAGGCGCTGCTGGAGAGCGGCCGCGCCCGGCAGGCGGTGGAGCCCCTGCGCCGGGCCGCGTCGCTGTCGCCGAACGGGATTCCGATCCGCACCATGCTGGGGCAGGCCCTCCTCGCCGCGGGGGACGCGGACGGCGCCATCCGGGAGCTGAAGGTCTCCACCACGCGGGAATCGGATTCGCCGGATGCCTTCCAGCATCTCGCCATGGCCTATGGCCGCAAGGGCGATATCGGGATGGCGGAGCTGGCCTCCGCGCAAGGGTTCTTCAACCAGGGCGACCTCAAGAATGCGCAGACCCAGGCCAGCCGGGCCATGACGAAGCTCCGCCCCGGCTCCGCGGAATATCTCAAGGCCGAGGACATCCTCAACTACCGCCCGCCGAGCCGCAGCGGCTGAGCGGACGACGATCACCCGCCCCAAGCCACCCGGCTTGCCGGCCCAAGACAGGCCCCCAGGGGCACCGACCGAAGGACGAACGATGCGTTTCCCCCTCCCCGCGCTGCGGGCCGCCGCCCTCGCCATGACCCTCCTCGTGGGCCCGGCCGCCGTGGCCCAGAGCCCCGCCTTCACCGAGCCCCAGCGCCAGGCGATCGGCGAGATCGTGAAGGAATACCTCCTCAAGAACCCGGAGCTCCTACAGGAGGTGATGGGCGAGCTCGAAAAGCGGCAGGCCGAGCAGCAGCGCGTGGCCCAGGCCTCGGCGCTCAAGGAGAACCGCCAGGTGCTCCTGAACTCGCCCCACGCGATCGTCGCCGGCAACCCGCAGGGCGACGTCACGCTGGTGGAGTTCTTCGACTACAATTGCGGGTACTGCAAAAAGGCCCTCGCGGACGTGCGCGCGGTCATGAAGGCGGACCCGAAGCTGCGCCTCGTCATGAAGGACTTTCCGGTGCTCGGCCCCGATTCCGTCGAGGCGAGCCGGGTCTCGCTCGCCGTGAAGAACCAGCTCCAGGGCGAGAAGCTGTTCGACTTCCACGTGCGCGTCATGGAGACCCGGGGCCGCGTGAACGGCGAGCGGGCCATGGCGGTCGCAAAGGAAATGGGGGTCGACGTCGCCCGCCTGCAGAAGGACATGGAGGCGCCCGAGATCCGCAACGCCCTCCAGACCAATGTGGGCCTCGGGGACAGGCTCGGCCTCACGGGCACCCCGGCCTTCATCATCGGCGACGAGATCATCCCCGGCGCGGTCGGCATCGAGCCCCTGCGACAGGTGGTGGCGAGCGTGCGCCAGTGCGGCAAGGCGAGCTGCTGAGGCGCCTCTCCTCTCCCGGGAGGGAAGGCCTGAGGGTGGCGGCCAGGCCAGTTCCGGGGAATGGGGAGGCTGCCGCCTCCCCCGGCGCCTTGCGCCGACCTCTCCCGCCTGGGGAGAGGTGAAGCGCGACCCCTTCCCCCTTGCTAACCTTTTGTTTATGAGGGCGCTCCGGCTCTGCTTAGGCGAGCCTCGAGAGCGCTTTAAGCTGCGATGACCGCCGTCCACGTCCTCAACGGATCTCGTTCCGACCGACCGATGTCTTGCGCCCACCCGCGCGACGGCCATCGGGCGGGCGCAATGTTCTGCGGGCGGGGCTGCAAGGGCATGGCAGGGGAACTGCGATGACCGCCGTCCACGTCCTCAACGGGCCCAACCTCAACCTGCTCGGCCGCCGGGAGCCCGGGATCTATGGCAGCATCACCCTGCCGGAGATCGAGCGGCTGGTGCGCGAGCGGGCCGAGGCCGCGGGGGCGAGCATCAGCTTCCGGCAATCGAACCACGAGGGCCACCTCGTGGATTGGATCCAGGAAGCGGGGCAGCAGGGGGCGGGCGTCGTCATCAATGCGGGCGCCTATACCCACACCTCGATCGCGCTCCGCGATGCCATCGCGGGGGCCGGCGTTCCGGCCGCCGAGGTGCATCTCTCCAACGTGCATGCCCGCGAGGGCTTCCGCCATCGCTCGCTCATCGCGCCGGTCTGCATCGGCGTGATCTGCGGCTTTGGCGCCTTCAGCTATCTCCTGGGCTTCGATGCGGTGCACCGGGTCCTGCGCGACCGGACGCAGGCCGCTCCGCCGAAACATTGATGCCACCCATCGCCTGACCGTTGACGCCGCACGTCTCTCCGAGCCATCGACACCAGACACCGCTGCCGAAACATTGATGCCACCAGTCAAAAGGGTTCGAGCCCATGGCCAAAGACAATCCCTTCGATCCGGAACTCGTGCGTGAGCTCGCGACGCTCATCGCCGATACGGATCTGACCGAGATCGAGGTGGAGAAGGGCGATCTGCGCATCCGCGTCGCCCGCACCGTCACGGCGCAGGTCACGGTCCCCATGGCGGCCCCGGCCCCCATGGCCGCGCCGCAGCCCATGATGGCGCCGCCCCCGGTCGCGGCGCCCGCGCCGGCCAACGACGCCAAATCCGCCGCCAGCCATCCGGGCGTGGTGCTCTCGCCCATGGTCGGCACCGCCTATCGCAAGCCCTCGCCGGAGGCGAAGTCCTTCGTGGAGATCGGCTCCAAGGTCGCGGTTGGCGACAAGGTGCTCCTCGTGGAGGCCATGAAGACCTTCAACGAGATCGTGGCGCCCCGGGCCGGCACCGTGACGGCGGTCTTCGTGGAGGACGGCACGCCGGTGGAATACGGCGAGCCCCTCCTCATCATCGAGTAAGCCGTCCCACCCGCTCCCGCGCGGCGCTCCCGCCGCGCGTCCCAAACGGAAACGAGACCGGATGTTCGACAAGATCCTCATTGCGAACCGGGGCGAGATCGCGCTGCGCATCCTGCGCGCCGCCAAGGAACTCGGGATCGCCACCGTGGCGGTGCATTCCACCGCCGACGCCGACGCCATGCATGTGCGCCTCGCGGACGAGAGCGTGTGCATCGGCCCGCCCGCCGCGCGCGACAGCTATCTCAATGTGGCGGCGCTCATCGCCGCCTGTGAGATCACCGGCGCCGACGCGGTCCATCCGGGCTACGGCTTTCTTTCCGAGAACGCGCGCTTCGCGGAGGTGCTGGAGCATCATCGCATCGCCTTCATCGGCCCCAAGGCGGAGCATATCCGCATCATGGGCGACAAGATCGAGGCGAAGCGCACGGCAAAGCGCCTCGGCATCCCCTGCGTGCCAGGCTCCGAGGGCGGCGTCACCGAGGAGGCCGAGGCCCGGCGCATCGCCAAGGACATCGGCTTTCCGGTCATCATCAAGGCGGCGGCCGGCGGCGGCGGGCGCGGCATGAAGGTCGCCCGCACCGAGGCCGATCTGGAGCACGCGCTCCAGACCGCCCGCACGGAGGCGAAGGCCGCCTTCGGGGACGACGCGGTCTATATCGAGAAGTATCTGGAAAAGCCGCGCCACATCGAGATCCAGGTGCTCGGCGACGGCAAGGGCAACGCGGTGCACTTAGGGGAGCGCGACTGCTCGCTCCAGCGCCGTCACCAGAAGGTGTGGGAGGAAGGCCCCTCGCCCGCCCTCAACGCCGAGATGCGCGAGCGCATCGGCGGCGTCGTCTCGAAGGCGATGCAGGAGCTGCAATATGTGGGCGCCGGCACCATCGAGTTCCTGTACGAGGACGGCGAGTTCTACTTCATCGAGATGAACACCCGCATCCAGGTGGAGCACCCGGTCACGGAGATGATCACCGGGATCGATCTCGTGAACGAGCAGATCCGCGTCGCCGCCGGTGCGCCGCTCTCGGTGAAGCAGAGCGACATCCGCATCGACGGCCATGCCATCGAGTGCCGGGTGAACGCCGAGCACCCCTCCACCTTCCGCCCGTCGCCTGGCACCATCTCCTATTTCCATCCGCCGGGCGGTCTCGGCGTGCGCGTCGATTCCGCGGCCTATCAGGGCTACCGGATCCCGCCGCATTACGATTCTCTCGTCGGCAAGCTCATCGTCCATGGGCGCACCCGCAACGAATGCCTCATGCGCCTGCGCCGGGCCCTCGACGAGTTCGTGGTGGACGGCATCGACACCACCCTCCCGCTCTTCCGCACCCTCGTGCGCAACCCCGAGATTCAGAACGGCCAGTACGACATCCACTGGCTGGAGAACTTCCTGAAGACGGGCGGGATCGACGGGGACGCCTGAGGAACTTCCCACCGTCGTCGCAACAAAGTATCGAATTCTCTGCTATGACGGAGGAGGACGATGGTGGCTGGCGAGGCGGCACGGGAGGCACGGAGCTTCCTGCATGTGGGCTGCGGCCAGAAGCGGAAGGATCGCACCCTCGAACTCTTTGCCGGGTCCGATTGGCGGGAGGTGACTCTCGACATCGACCCCGGCGCCGAGCCGGACATCGTGGACAGCCTGCCGGCTCTCGCCAAGGTGCCGGACGCCTCCTTCGATGCGGTGTTCTCGTCCCATAATATCGAGCACCTCTATCCCCATGAAGTGCCGGCTGCCCTCGCTGCCTTCCGGCGCGTTCTGAGGGACGACGGGTTTGCCGTGATCACCTGCCCCGACCTGCAGTCGGTGGGCGAGCGGCTGGCGGCAGGCGATATCGAGACGCCGCTCTACACGAGCCCCGCCGGCCCCGTCGCGCCGCTCGATGTGCTGTACGGATTTCGCCCATCCATGGCGGCGGGACAGCTCTACATGGCTCACCATACCGGGTTCACCCTCAAATCCCTGACGAACGCCTTCAAGGGCACGGGCTTTGGCACAGTGGTGGGGCGGCGCGGGCGCGCGAGGGGCGACCTGTGGGTGCTGGCCACGGCGCGCCGCCTGACTGAGAGCGAGGGACAGGACCTGTTCGCCCGGACCGTGATCCCATTGGGCTGACCCGAGGCGCAGGTAGGCCATTCCCGCAGCGCCCTTCCTCCCCTACCTTAGACCGCACGATGCATGGCGGTCCGATCGACATCACCCCTGAGATCCTGCTCAAGGCCTATGCGGCGGGCATCTTCCCCATGGCCGAGGACGCGGACGACCCGACCCTGTTCTGGGTCGAGCCGCGGGAGCGGGGCATCATGCCCCTCGACGCCTTCCATGTGCCCAAGCGCCTCGCCCGCACGATTCGCTCGGACCTCTACGAGGTCAGGGTGGACCACGATTTCGATGCGGTGATCGCCGGCTGCGCGGCGCCCGGCTTCGACCGGCAGAAGACCTGGATCTCGGGCCGCATCCGCCAGCTCTACGGGGAGCTGTTCGACATCGGCTATTGCCACACCGTGGAGGTCTATGACGGGCGCCGCCTGGTCGGCGGACTCTACGGGGTGCGCCTGGGCGCCGCCTTCTTCGGGGAGAGCATGTTCCACACGGAGCGGGACGCCTCGAAGGTCGCTCTCGTGCACCTTGCGGCGCGCCTGCGGGCCGGAGGATTCACCCTTCTGGACACCCAGTTCGTCACCGAGCACCTGGCGCAGTTCGGCGCCATCGAGGTGCCCCGGCGGGAGTACAAGCAGCTCCTCCGCGCCGCCGTCGACCGGACCGGCGACTGGGACGTGTGGCCCCGCGACCGCCCCATGAGCGGCGAGCGGGTGCTCGCGGCCCTGCTTGGACCCAAGCCCTGAGCGACCACACCGACAGCTGGCGCCGCGTGGCGGGCTGAACCGAAGCCGTAAGGGCTCGGCCTACCGGTCGTTGGTGCGGTTGTTGTTGATGGCCGGGGCGGCGCCGGGGCCGGCCGGGAAGAACCGGCGCTGGGGCTGCGGCTGCGGAGCTGGGGCAGGAGCCGGCGCGGCCGGCGCCAGGATGTCGGTGCCCGGCGGGCGCTGCTGGGCGGCCGGCTGAGTCGGCAGCGGCGGCGGCTCCTCGATCGCCTCCTTGGGCTCGGCGATGATCTCCGTGCCGCCTTTGCAGTCCACGAGCCAGATATCGTAGACCGCGTGCTCGATCCCGTGCAGGCCGGGGCTCGAGGCGAACATCCAGCCCGTGAAGATGCGTCGGGACTTCTGGTCGAGGGTGATCTCCTCGACCTCCACGAAGGACGTGGTGTTGGGGTTCTCCGTGGGTGGGCGCGAATAGCAGATCCGCGGCGTCATCTGGAGGGCGCCGAACTGAACGGTCTCGTCCACCGCCACCTCGAAGGAGACGATCCGCCCGGTGATCTTGTCGAGGCCCGAGAACACCGCCGTGGGATTCTTGATCTTGTCGGCCTGGGCCGTGCCCGCGAGCCCGGCCGTCAGCGCGAAGGCGAGAGCCGCCTGCCCCCACCGCGCGAGCCCGCCCGTCGTCACGGGCGCCAGAACCGCCCTTCCCCATCCCAAGGTCATCGACATGTCCACCCTTGAGGCCGCCCGCGCCGATCCGGCGCCGCGGCCCATCCGGCCCCGCGTTATCATGCGAAGCATGGTGGAAAAAGGGCGGCAAGAACCGTTTCCCCGCCCCTTCGACCGTTCCCTTCCACCCTGAGGCGTTCGGGAAACAGGCAGCTGGCCGCCCTGCCCTAGCGCCGCGTCCGCTCCAGCGGATTGGGCGCCGGGTCACGCATGGGGTCCCCGGCGGCGAGGCGTTGCTTGCGGTGCTCCATGCTGCACTCGATGGAGCAGAGCAGCCCGCGGTCGGACCAATAGGCGGGACCGTTCTCGATGCGCCCGTACTGGTAGCCGAATTGCGGGTCCCCGTAGGCCTTGCCGCAAACGATGCAGTTGGAGTCGTGCAGGCGGTTCAGCATGGTGTCATCCGGCCCGGCCCTCGACGCCGGACCCGGGGGGCAAAGCCCCGGCGGGTCGGCATCGAACGCGTCCTACTCGCCCGGCGTCCAGGGCACGTAGTCGCCGGTCGCGGCGGGGCGCTGGCCCGTGGCGAGCTGGGAGCCCCGGGGGCGATAGGCCTCGGGCGTGCCGGTCATGTTGGGAACATGCGGCTTCTCCCACTCGCGGACCGGAATCGGGTCCTCGGTCGGGGGGAGCTCGAAATTGTGGCAGAGCCAGCCGCGCCAGCCGGGGGGCACCCGCGAGGGATCCGCGTAGCCGTTATAGACCACCCAGCGCCGCTCGGTGCCGACCGACCGGTCGATCTCGTGGCCCTGGGCCCGGTAATAGCTGTTGCCGAACTCGTCCTTGCCCACGAACTGGCCATGGCGCCAGGTGTAGAACCGGGTGCCGAGGGTCTGGCCGTTCCACCAGGTGAACAGCTGGAGAAGGTACTCTTTCATCGCGCGCCGCCGAGGATCCCTTGATCCGGAGCCTTATGGCGTCGGGACGTCCCCAAGTCCAGACGCCCACACCCGTTCTTGACCGCGGTGATTCCCGCCCTGACGTTAGGTAAGAACCGATTCCCAGGCACGGGGCCGTTTTTCGCTGCCGCCAGCGAGGTTTGGCCGGACGAGTGAAGGCGGGATCTGCTCCGCCGCCGGCCGCCGGCACCCCAAGATCTAGGGCCCTCTCCGACCCCCCGGAAGGGGGTGCGACACCCCGCATGACAGCGGCGTGACGGCGATGTCCCGGGGGTAACGAAAAAACCTTGACCGGATTCAGCAAGGACTCTCCGAGACTTAATCGCGGCTTAAAAACTATCCACAGATTTAACAGCCCTGTCACAATATGTAGGGCGGAACCATGCCCGGACATACAAGTTCTTGACGTGAGGCTCTGAACACGACTAGCTTCGTGGGGTTCCGATCGAAGACCGGCCGCCGGCCTAAACCGGCGTGATCTTCCCCCAGGAGGCGAGCCCAAGAGTCGCGTAGCGGGTCCCGCTGCGTGCGCTTTTGCGTCCGGGAAGGCCGTCACTTCGGCGGGCGTGTGTGCGACCCAATTTCGGTCGCGGGGGCGTTGAACAGACAGTCTGGGCTGAGGAGCCGCGCGGAGTCGCGGCCCGGAGACGTTTTGTCTCCGCACAACAAGGAATCGAGCAATGCGGATCGAGCGGCGTTACACCACGGCGGGACAGTCCCCCTATTCCTCCATCGCTTTCCGTCGTGCCACGAGCGAGATCCGCAACCCGGACGGCTCCACCGTGTTCAAGCTCGACGGCATCGAGGTGCCGGAAACCTGGAGCCAGGTGGCCTGCGACGTCCTCGCCCAGAAGTATTTCCGCAAGGCCGGCGTGCCCGCGCGCCTGAAGAAGGTGGAGGAGAACGACGTTCCCTCCTTCCTGTGGCGCTCGGTGCCGGACGAGGCCGCCCTCGCCGCCCTCCCCGAGGAGGAGCGCTACGGCTCCGAGATCCGCTCCCAGCAGGTGTTCGACCGGCTCGCGGGCTGCTGGACCTATTGGGGCTGGAAGGGCGGCTATTTCTCCTCCGAGGAGGACGCCCAGACCTTCTATGACGAGCTGCGCTTCATGCTCGCCAACCAGATGGTGGCGCCGAACTCGCCGCAATGGTTCAACACCGGCCTGCACTGGGCCTACGGCATCGACGGGCCGAGCCAGGGCCACTATTACGTGGACTACAAGACCGGCAAGCTCACCAAGTCCAAGTCGTCCTACGAGCACCCGCAGCCCCATGCCTGCTTCATCCAGGGCGTCGAGGACGACCTCGTCAACGAGGGCGGCATCATGGACCTGTGGGTCCGCGAGGCGCGCCTCTTCAAGTACGGCTCGGGCACCGGCTCCAACTTCTCGCGCCTTCGCGGCGAGGGCGAGCGCCTCTCGGGCGGCGGCCGCTCGTCGGGCCTCATGAGCTTCCTCAAGATCGGCGACCGGGCCGCGGGCGCCATCAAGTCGGGCGGCACCACCCGCCGGGCCGCCAAGATGGTGGTGGTCGACGTCGATCACCCGGATATCGAGGCCTATATCGACTGGAAGGTGAAGGAGGAGCAGAAGGTCGCCGCCCTCGTGACCGGCTCCAAGCTCGCCAACAAGCACCTCAAGGCCATCATGAAGGCCTGCGTGAACTGCGAGGCGGAAGGCGAGGCCTGCTTCGAGCCGGAGAAGAACCCGGCCCTCAAGAAGGAGATCAAGGCCGCCCGGCGCGCCATGATCCCGGACAACTCCATCAAGCGCGTCATCCAGTTCGCGCGCCAGGGCTACACGGATATCGACTTCCCGGTCTACGACACCGATTGGGACTCAGAGGCCTACCTCACGGTCTCGGGGCAAAACTCCAACAACTCCGTCTCCATCACCGACGACTTCCTGCGCGCGGTGGAGAAGGACGGGGAGTGGAACCTCCTCTTCCGGAACGGGAAGGTGAAGAAGTCCCTCAAAGCCCGCGACCTGTGGGAGCAGATCGGCCACGCGGCCTGGGCCTCGGCGGATCCGGGCCTGCACTTCAACTCCACCATGAACGATTGGCACACCTGCCCGGCGGGCGGGCGGATCCGGGCCTCGAACCCGTGCTCCGAGTACATGTTCCTGGACGACACGGCCTGCAACCTCGCCTCCGCGAACCTGCTCCAGTTCTACGACCGCGAGGCGAAGAAGCTCGACGTGGAGAGCTTCGAGCATGCCTGCCGGCTCTGGACCGTGGTGCTCGAGATCTCGGTGCTGATGGCGCAGTTCCCGTCGAAGGAGATCGCGGAGCTCTCCTACGAGTACCGCACCCTCGGCCTTGGCTACGCCAATATCGGCGGCCTCCTCATGACCATGGGCCTGCCTTACGATTCCAAGGAAGGCCGCGCGCTCGGCGGCGCCATCACCGCCATCATGACGGGCATCTCCTACGCCACCTCCGCCGAGATGGCGGGCGAGCTCGGCCCCTTCCCGGCCTACAAGGCCAACGCGAAGCACATGCTGCGCGTCATCCGCAATCATCGCCGCGCGGCGCACGGCGTGACGGAAGGCTATGAGGGCCTCTCGGTGAACCCGGTGCCCCTCGACCACGCCTCCTGCCCGGACGCGGATCTCGTCGCCCATGCCAGGGCCGCCTGGGACCGCGCCCTCTCGCTCGGCGAGCAGAACGGCTACCGCAACGCGCAATCCACCGTGATCGCGCCGACCGGCACCATCGGCCTCGTGATGGATTGCGACACCACCGGCATCGAGCCCGACTTCGCTCTCGTGAAGTTCAAGAAGCTCGCGGGCGGCGGCTACTTCAAGATCATCAACCGCGCGGTGCCGGATGCCCTGCGCAGCCTCGGCTACCGGGAGGCGGAGATCGCGGAGATCGAAGCCTATGCGGTGGGCCACGGCTCCCTCTCCCAGGCCCCGGCCATCAACCCGGCGACCCTGCGGGCGAAGGGCTTCACCGACGAGAAGATCGACGCGGTGCAGAAGGGCCTGAAGAGCGCCTTCGACATCAAGTTCGTCTTCAACAAGTGGACCATCGGCGAGGACTTCCTCACCGGCACGCTCAACGTCCCGGCCGAGAAGCTGAACGACCCGTCCTTCGAGCTGCTGCCCTATCTCGGCTTCTCCAAGGCCGATATCGAGGCCGCCAACATCCATGTGTGCGGCGCCATGACCCTCGAGGGCGCCCCGCACCTGAAGGACGAGCACCTGCCGGTCTTCGATTGCGCGAACCCCTGCGGCCGCATCGGCAAGCGCTATCTCTCGGTGGAGAGCCACATCCGCATGATGGCGGCGGCGCAGCCCTTCATCTCGGGCGCCATCTCCAAGACCATCAACATGCCGAACGACGCGACGGTCGAGGATTGCAAGAACGCCTACATGCTCTCGTGGAAGCTGGCGCTGAAGGCGAACGCCCTCTACCGCGACGGCTCGAAGCTCTCTCAGCCCCTCAACTCCGCCCTCATCGCGGACGAGGAGGACGAGGCGGATGACGCGGTGGAAGCGCTCGTCGCCATGCCGGCCGCCGCCAAGGCTGCCGTGCTCTCCGAAAAGATCGTGGAGAAGATCGTGGAGCGCGTGGTCGCCATCCGCGACCGCGAGAAGATGCCGGACCGGCGCAAGGGCTACACCCAGAAGGCCGTGGTCGGCGGGCACAAGGTGTATCTGCGCACCGGCGAATACGACGACGGCCGCTTGGGCGAGATCTTCATCGACATGCACAAGGAGGGCGCGGCCTTCCGGGCGATGATGAACAACTTCGCCATCGCGATCTCGCTCGGCCTGCAATACGGCGTGCCGCTCGAGGAATACGTGGAGGCCTTCACCTTCACCCGGTTCGAGCCCGCGGGCTTCGTCTCCGGCAACGAGCGGATCAAGAACGCGACCTCGATCCTCGACTACGTGTTCCGGGAGCTTGCGGTCTCCTATCTCGGCCGCAACGACCTCGCGCATGTCGACCCGTCGGAAGCCGGCCCCACCACCATCGGCACGGGCGAGTCCCAGTCGAAGGCCCCGGAAGCCGCCCCCGCCAGCGCGGTGGTCTCCCGCGGCTTCACCCGCGGCAACGCCGACCGCCTGATGCTGATCTCCGGCGGCGCCGCCCGCGCCCTCCCGCAGCAGGCCCCGGCCCGCACGGTCGGCGCCACGGCCCTCAAGGGCGACCTCGCCCCGGCCCTGGAGCAGCCGGTGGGAGAAGCGGAGATGGCCACCCTCCCCTTCGCGGCCCCAAGCGCCGCGCCCGCCCCGTCCATCGCGGACAAGCGGGCCGAGGCGAAGATGAAGGGCTATGTGGGCGAGGCCTGCCCGGAATGTGCGAACTTCACGCTCGTGCGGAACGGGACGTGCTTGAAGTGCGATACGTGCGGCTCGACGACGGGGTGCAGCTAAGCACAACGCACAACGAATAGTTGATATCCGCCCCAGCCAGACTTACCTTGGCTGGGGCGGATATATTGGACGTTGAAGTGAGTACACTGATTTTCGAGTATGAGGGCAATGCACTTGCACGCGGCATAGAAGCGAGCGAGCTGCGGCAAGTGATAGACGGCTATAACCGTTTAGTCATGGATGCAGCCCATCTCCTGAATGGCGATAAGGCTGGGGTCAGTTTCCGCATTAAGACGATCAAATCTAATTCGCTTGATATCGAAACGGTTGTTGAGATTGCCGCCTCTGCGCAGGCCACGTTGCCACTTGCACTCCAGATGTTTGATGGCATCAAGACTACCGGCGAAATGATCAAAACCTGGTTGGACATTCAAAAACACCTTCGTGGTGAATCTCCAAGATCTGTTCAGTCAGTCAGGGACGGGAACGCTGTAAAAATCGAGAACAACAACGGTCAAATTCTGATCGTGAATGGGAATGTCTATGGCGCATTCAACACGTTGGATGTCGGCCAATCTGCGCAAAAGATTGCTGCGCCATTCAAGAGACAGGCCGAGAACCTAACCATAAAAGAGGATCGCCGAATTCTGGGCACCTTTACGGCAGACGACGCCGCCGCATTCAAGAGATTTGCGTCGTCTGCGTATGCTCTCGAAACAAAAGGTGAGGTCCTTCTAACTGTCAAATCACCGATCTTAGAAGGCGATGGCCTTTGGCGCTTTAGATACGGATCGTCCACCATCGTCGCTAGAATGAACGATAACGATTTTAAGCAACAAGTCGAGAACGGTAACCAGACGTTCCGACATGGTGACATTTTTCGTGTGGAATTGCATTCTCGACAGGAAAAGGTTGGTCGCCGAGTTAAGACCTCTCACGCCATCCTTAAAGTTATTGGTAAAATCAGTTGATGGACTCAACTGATGCTTGATGCGCATGTGCATTTTAGCGTCGATTCCAAAAGCTCGACCTGAGGCCCCAATTGAGCGACGCACGAAGTTTTTTCCGGAATATCAAGAAGCACCCCGAGCGCTTCTACATCATTCACTACTCGTCACAATCGCTGTACGACGAGGGTGTTGATGGGCTTTCGCCGCGGATCACCTCGATTGTAGTGATGCACTTCTCAACTCGGCAAACGGTGAGCTTCGCGATCCATGCTGTCGCTGAGGATCTTGGAATACCGCGCGACGAGGTCGAAGGAAGATATGACGAGATTGAGCGGGCACTTCTCGAGAGGTTCTATGTTTTTGTCAGAGATAGGAGAGAGAAGTACTGGGTTCATTGGAACATGCGAAATATCGTTTTCGGCTTTGAGCATCTTGAGCACCGTTATCGAACGCTCACGAGATCTGAGCCGCCCCATATTCCAATCGAGGTCCGTATAAATCTAAACGACGCGTTGAAGGAGCGGTACGGGAGCGGGTTCGCCAAAGATCCTCGAATGCTGAGTCTGATGCTTCTCAACGGGGAGCGCGACAAGAGGTTTCTAGAAGGGAATCAGGAAGCAGAAGCATTCAAGAACAAAGAGTTCATTCGAATGAACAGCTCGACGATCTGCAAGGTCGAGTTCTTTCGGCACGTTATGATCCTCGCACAGAAGGGCCGACTGCGAACAGCCAGCAAGGGTCTGCTCGTCGGCGTGGATCGTCTGCTAGATAGCCGGTGGTCAAGGATCTTTGCTCTGTCGGCCTCAACCCTCGGTTTTCTTATGACCTGCAGGGCGCTAATCAATCTCTTTTTCTCGCACTAGACACAGCGTGCCCGATCTGGTTCTCACCACGTTCGATTGGATGCCCGAGCGGCCGCGCGGCTTCGTACGCGACCTGCGTGTGCGGTGGGTGCTCGAAGAAGCCGGGTTGCCCTATCAGTGCCCTTTCGCGATCAGGGCCCAACACATCCCGCGCACCCGCCTTTCAGCCAACAGCCGTGGCTGACGGAGGGCCACCTTTCGATTATCGAGACCGGCGCCATCCAGCCACGCCAGGTTTTGCGTTAACTCTGGATCGTTCGACCCCAACAAGCGGAAGCACTCACCCCTTCGACCGCACCCACCGCGCGCCCTCCCGCAGCGGCACCTCCGCCGCATCAGGCTCCGGCTGCTCAGTCTCGTCGGGCAGCGACGCCCGCGCGGTGAACGGATGCTCGCCGGGAGCGAGCCGCCGCACGACGGGCTCACAGAAAGGAGCAACCACCTCGATGCTCCCGTCTTCACCCTTGATCACATAGCGAAACGGCTGAAGGTTGAAGAGCAGCGGCGCTTCGTCGGTCCAGGTGCCGCCCCATTGCTTCACTGTCGTGCCGGCGGCGCGGGACTCGTCGCACCAATGGTCCATCAGGTCGCGGTCATCCATCACCCGGTAGGCTTCGACGCTCTCGAACGCGGTTAGGAACAGCGCCTCCTGGCTCTCATCGAACACCACGATTTCGAGCGCCCGCGCGCCCGCGTTGCCGAAGATGTAGTGCCGCTCCGGCGTCGTGAGGTGACGCATCAGCACCGGCAGGAAGCGCAGACCAAGCAGGTCGAAGAGGAGCGGCGCAAGCTGATCGCGGAGTCCGCCGACGAGCATCACGCCTGCATCCAGCAGGCCCTCGCCGGCATCGTGCCGTCTTCCAGCGACTCGGCCGAGAGCGTCGCGACTGCCTTCATGGCCAAGTGCGCGGACCACGAGACGAAGCGCGCCCGCCTCGCCGCAGCGCTCTTCGGTGCGCCGACGGATCAGGTCAAACCGGTCGTCGCGGAAGATGTGGAGACGATGCGGAAATCCGTGATCACCGGGATCGTGACCTTTCGGGCCGAGCGGGCGAACTCGGGCTTGGGCGTCGAGCCGAGCGGAAGCCCCGCCTCGCCGCCCGTGCCGGCCGGCAAGCTCTATTGAGCGCCCCTCCTCCCGAGGGTGAACGACCAGCCTAAGTTCCCTTTTTGTTCTTGACTATAAACCTAACCTGTGCTGTTGTGGGTGTACTCCTCTCCATCTGAGGGAGCCGCCGTGATCACCGGATCTGTGGGGCGGAGGGGAGGCGGTCCTGTGGGAGGAGCCCGGTGGCTTCTCTCCCGGGCGGCCGA